>SKEK01000010.1_pt1 | contig 133277 bp, 127 predicted proteins | sample 4826761 | NCBI WGS metagenome assembly SKEK01 (sample SAMN11008811, study PRJNA524170) | human gut metagenome | biome: Human fecal sample; material: Feces; isolation source: fecal sample from pouch patient p32 | host: Homo sapiens | place: Israel: Tel-Aviv | collected 2015-10-13 | reverse complement strand
CCCGCCCACCGCCTCCCACAGCGACGCGCCCAGGGTGGCCCCGGCCTCGTCAAGGAAAGCGCTGACATCCGTGCGAGCAGCGTGCTTGGCGGCGAGCACAATCCGGCGCAGCGGCCCGGAGTAGTCACCGAGAACCACGCCGGGAATCGGGACGCGCCTTCCCTCCACCGAGGTGAAGGCGGGAGGGGACGAGGCCAGCGCGCGGCAGGACGGACACAGCACCTCATCCCACGCCAGGCACCCCGCGCACTGGACGGGCAGCAGCGCGCCCAGGAATCCCTGCGTCAGAGAAGCGCGGCGCGCGCCTGCCATCGGATTCACCCCGCGTAGCGCGCCGACGTCAAGGAAACCGGGGCGTTTTGCCACAGTGCACCTGATCGGAGGAGCACCTGAGCTTTCCCCGCCTCGTCCGTGCCGACGATGACGACCGAGGCCGAGGACGCCCCCGCGCTCATCGACGTCACGTGGATCGGGAGCGCCACGGACGAGGGCAACCCGCCCAGAGGCATCGTCACAAGCTGATCGGCCTCGCCGGTGCCTGTCTGCACAGCGAGCACGACGCCCGTTGACGACGTCCATGAGGCATCGATAACGGAGCCGTCGAGGGCAACCTGTTCGAGGGAACGCACCGCGAGCGGGCGACCGCTCAGGCCACGCTCGACGACGCCCAGCCACGCGCTCGGCGTCGCCCCGCGGATGATGAGTGCCCGCGCGCCGTCAGGAGAGATACGCACCGCGCGGATGTCGCCGGCACTGTCCGATTCGACGCCGCCGCTGAAGGCACCGTCCGCTCCCCCGCCGACGCTCAGCCATGACGCCGAGGTAGCCGGCCCCCATACCCATCCGTAGCGGTCGACCGACGGGCCGAGGGGTGCCTGGCCGGGCAGGAACGCCACGGAGGTCCCGTCCTTCTCGGCGTAGACGCCGTCGGCACCTGTCCACGCCACGAGCGAGGAATCCACGGGCGAAACGGTCGGCGCCCAGGCGTCGGTCGCCGACGCTCGGGGAACCATCGCAGACGAGGACACAATGCCCACGCCCGACGCGCCGGCGCCCACGAGAGTGTCGAGGGAATACTGTGGCGAGGGCGGGATCGTCTCGGTGTCCAGCGCCTCCCCCGAGAGCGTCACGTTCAGCTGCGCCACATCGGCGGCCTGCTTCAGTGTGCGCGTCAGCTGCCACGCAAGGCTCGCGCGTGCCCCCTCGCTCGAAGGCATCGGCCCGGTCAGCTCCACGTTGGCCACGCCGTCGGCAACCTCCACGCCGTGGGAGGGCAGCGTCGCCCCGGCAGGAATCGCGTTCGACACCGCCGACGCGAGGGACGGGCGAGGACCCGCGATGAGGCCCGCCAGCAAGTGGGAGGCCAGGCGCCGAGACGGGTACCAGCGCGGATCCGCGACCAGATCTGTACCGTCGGTCGTCGGGAAGTAGAGGTTCGCCAGAGAGTAGGAGGCCGTCAAAGCCGCTCGGCTGACGAGGATCATGTTCTCGGGAGCATCGATGCGCCACTGCCCATCCTCACGCACGAGGGTGAAGGTACGCGACACGGTTGACCCATTCGAACGGGTGAGAACGCCCGTCGCGTCGATGCTGGCGACTCCCAGGACGGAGACGTTCACCTCCGTCTGCGAGGCTACTTCCGCTCCTGCGTTCACCGACGGCGCTGTGTCCGTGTCGTACACGAGGATCTCGGTTTCCGGCTGCCAGTCGCGCGCGGACGAGGCCGTGAGGAACAGACGGGCCGTCGCGTAGTCGTCCTGCGTGCCCGCGGCGCACGCCCGCAGGAAGTCGGTAACCAGGGTCGAGGCGTCGGAGCCATCCACGGGTCCTTCGGCGGAGAACTGAATGCCGGAGCCGTCGCGCGCGGACACGTCGAAGGTGGTCGGAGCCGAGGACGTCGGCAGGGATGCGCAGCCCGCGAGGGCCAGCGCGGCGCAGGTGACCAGAGCGAGTGCGCGTCTCATTCGTCCTCCCACAGCGTCAGGGGCCATGTGGCGATCTCGTCGCCGGGGTGTTTGGGCAGCGTCATGAGGAACGAGGCTCCCTTCCCGGGTTCGCCGTACGCCTGGAGGCGGCCGCCGTGGATCGCCACGTCCTCGGTCGCGATGGCCAGGCCCAGGCCCGTGCCGCCGGTCGTGCGTGCGCGTGCGGTATCGGCTCGGTAGAAGCGGTCGAACACGTGGTCGGCGACCTCCTGGGTCATGCCGACGCCCCGGTCGCGCACGCGGCAGGCCACGTCGGTGTCACTCGTGGCCACGGTGATCGTCACGTCTGTCCCGTCGGCGTGTTCGATCGCGTTGACGACCAGGTTGCGGATGACGCGCTCGATGCGGCGCTCGTCGATCTCGGCGGCGGCGCAGCTGGGGGCGTCGATTATCACCGCGACGCCCTGCCGCTGCGCCAATTCCGCGCAGCCTTCCACGACGCGGGTGACGATGGGACGCAGGTCGTGTTCTTCGGCATCGAGCAGTGCGCTCGCCGCATCGTAGCGCGAAATTTCGAGGAGGTCGGCGAGCATCTGCTCCATGCGTTCAGTCTGGTCGTGCAGCAGCTCAGCGGAGCGGCGCGCGTGGGCAGGCAGGTCATCGCGGTTGTCCCACACGATCTCTTCGGCCATGCGGATCGTGGTCAGCGGGGTGCGCAGCTCGTGGGAGACGTCGGAGACGAAGCGCTGCTGGAGCTTGGCCAGCTCGTCGTAGCGGGTGATTGTGTCCTGGAGGGAGGAGGTCATCGCGTTGAAGGCCCGTCCCAGGGCCGCCATTTCGTCGGCACCGTGCACCTCGACGCGCACGTCCAGGTTTCCTTCTGCCGCCTTGGTGGCCGCGTGGACGGTCAGGCGCACCGGGAGGAGGAGGCGATGGAGCAGGGCGAACACGCCGATCGGCAGTGCCAGGATGATCGGCAGGGAGGTCAGGGCGAGCACGCGTAGAACGACGTCGACCTGGCTCTGGTCGGCTTCCAGCGAGTAGAGGATGTAGAGCTCGTGCGCGCCCGCGCGCGGCAACTGCACCTGTGTGCCCACGAGAATGCCGGGCGAGACTTTGTCGGTAGTGGAGGACCGGATGGCCACCGACTGCCACTGGGCACCGCCCCCAGCCACGGCCTCGCGCATCTGGGGCGTGATGAGGCCGCGCATCTGCTCGTCCTCGACCTGGTTGATACGCAGCGAGGCCGTGGATCCCTCCGCTCGCAGCAGCGCCACGTTGGTCGCGCCAGCGCCGGCGGCGGAGGCTTTCAGCGAGGCCAGGGCACCGCGCGCGGATTCCTGGACTTGGTCGGCGGACGTGGCCGTCGAGGAGGAGAACACCGACTGAGCCGAGGAGAAGCGCAGCGAGGCGTCGGCAAGGATCGCATCCCGGCGCGTCTCGAACATGGAGGTGCGCAGCTGGGAGGCAACAATGACGCCGAAGACGAGGAGGATCACCAGCGCGGCGGCCGTGATGGCCAGTGCGAGCTTAGCCGACAGGGAGTGACGGATGCGGTGGACGAGCTGCGTTGAGCGCAGGGACCTCCATGGCCTCGAAGTCGTGACGGTACGAACGAAGCGCGCCGCGCGGTGGCTACGCACCCGTGCCGGCACGGTACCCAACCCCGCGGACGGTCACGACCAGCTCGGGCTTTTCAGGATCACGTTCGATCTTGGAACGCAGACGCTGGACGTGAACGTTCACCAGTCTGGTGTCGGCGGCGTGCCGGTATCCCCACACCTGCTCGAGGAGTTCCTCGCGGGAGAAGACCTTCCACGGGGAGCGCGCCAGCGTTGCCAGAAGATCGAACTCGAGAGGCGTCAGGGCGATCATGCGCCCGTCGCGTTTCACGATGTGTCCAGCCACGTCGATGGTGAGGTCCTGCAATGTCAGCCCCTCGTCGACCTGCGAGTCCTCGCGGCCGCGCAGGCGTGCGCGCACGCGCGCCACGAGTTCCTTGGGCTTGAAGGGCTTAGGCACATAGTCGTCCGCGCCGGCTTCGAGCCCCGTCACCACATCCGACGTATCAGAGCGGGCGGTCAGCATCACGATCGGGGCGTCAGAGACGCGGCGAATCGCCCGGCACACGTCGAAGCCGTCCATGCCGGGAAGCATGACGTCGAGGAGGACCAGGTCGGGGTTGTGCTCCTGAAACTGAGACAGAGCCTGGGATCCATCGGAACAAAAGACGACGCTATAGCCCTCGTTCTCGAGGACGATGCCGATCATCTCGGCCAGGGCGACGTCGTCGTCGACGACGAGGATGCACGAACTCATAGTCACGATAGTGTCACGAATCGGTCATGGATGCAGAAGATTCCATCGGCGACACGAGCGTTTCTCGCTGTCGTAAGGTTTCGCACGCTGCGCACCTATGGCAGGATTGAGATCAGGACAACACAGGCAACCTGGAGGTATTGATGAGCTCCCCGTGGACCTCACCCGATCCGACCCAGTACGATCTGGGGCACGCGGACGCTGTTCCACCCCAGAACGGGCAGGCTGCGCAGGCACCCCAGCCCGCTTACCCGGGTCCCTCCGGCCAGCCCGCCTTCGCGCCGCCCGGCGCAGGCCCCGCAGGTGTGGCCGCTCCCCAGCCCGCATACGCGGCCCCCGACACACCGGGTAACAGCGCTCCCACCGCATCCGGTTACAGCCAGGCAAGCACGTGGAGTTGGGCTCCCAAACCCGGCATCATCCCGCTGCGCCCGCTCACCCTCACCGACCTGTTCTCCGGATCGTTTTCCGCACTGCGCAAGAATCCCTCGGTACTGTTCGGCTTCACGATCATCGTCATGACTGTCGTGGCGCTGCTCAGCCTGGCGGGAACCATGCTGCCGCTGTTCTCTTTCACGTCGTTGATGGGCGATCTGGACCCGCAGGCCTCCTCCAAGGCTCTACTCGACTCCGCCTATATGTCCGTCGTGTCAACGATCGTCGGCTACATCGCGCTTCTTGCTGGCTCCTTCCTGGCGGGTACCGTGCTCGACGGGGTCCTCTCGGTAGCCGTCTCGCAGCTCGTCATCGGCAAGAAAATCACGTTCAAGCAGTCGTGGGCGCTCGTCAAACCTCGACTCTGGTCGATGCTGGGGGCCGCGTTCCTCTCGATGCTCGCGGTCGGGAGTCCCCTGCTGGTCTTGGTCATCTTGTTCTTCATGTCGCTGTACAGTTGGCCCGGCTCGGATGCATTCTTCAGTTTGTTTGGCCTGTTGCTTGCTCTGGCGCTTCCCGTGGTCTTGGTGAGCTACGTCATCAGTATCCGCTTCCTGTACGCACCGATTTGCGCTGTGCTGGAGGAGAAGGGACCCATCGAGGCCGTTAAGCGCTCGTGGGCGCTGACCTCCGGGTCGTTCTGGGTGACTCTGGGCAGAGTGATCCTGATCAACGTGGTGGTCGGCTTCATCGCGGGCATGATCGTTCAGATCATCGGCTTTATTGCCGTGATTGTCATGTTCACGATCCTCTCGGATCCAAGCACCGTGTGGTCGACGATCATCCTGTACGGAGTGATCTCGGCTCTCCAGATGCTCGCCTACTCACTCGTGGTCCCCATCCTGGCGGCGTACCAGACCCTCATGTACGTGGACGAGAAGATCCGCAAGGAGAATTTCGCGCCCCTCCTCGCCCACGCAAGCCAGGGCTAGGCGGTGTCGGCTGTGTTCGCGTGCGATCCTCCCCTGACGCCCGACGAAGGCGAGGCTCAGTCGTGGCTGAGCGAAGAACTCGCGCGCTCCGTTTACAACACCGATTCGAGCGGTTTTAAGCGTCTCCTCCAATCCGCCTTCACCAAGCTCGCGAACGCGTTCACCTGGCATGAGGTCGATACTCCGCCGATGTCCCTGATCCTGGTGATCCTCGCGATCATTATCATCGCGGCCATCCTGATCGCGGTGATCCTCAACCCGATCCGGTTGCGGATTCGCGCGTCCCACTCGGTGTTCGAGGTGGAGGCCACCGAGGAGGATATTCGTCGGTGCTTCGACGAGGCCGTGGCTGCCGAGGATTGGAACCTCGCCTATGTGTGGGCCTACCGTCTGATGGTCGTTGGGTTGGATGAGTGTGAGGTCGTCTCGGCGACGCCGGGCTTGACGGCGCGCGAAGCCGCGGTTGCCGCAACGCGCGTCGTTCCCGATCAGGGGACCGCACTCGACCATCACGCACGGACGTTCGACCGCGTGCGCTACGGGCATTCGTCTGTTGCCGAGCAGGACGTCAACGCGCTGCGCGAGCTGACACCCATTTTGTTGGCTCAGTGCCGAAAGGCGCAGGATCACGCATGAAAGCCACGTCGACTCACGTTGTGACGCCCACGGCGCGCGAGCGCGCGAGTGCAGCGCGCCCCGCGCTCTTGATTATCGCCTTCGTGATCCTTGTTTTCTTCGGGCTCGCCGCGTTGCCTGACGGACGTATGAACGCCGTCCCTGTCGGCATTCGCAACCCAACGGGTGACGGCGCTCGAGCTCTCGCGCAGGTTCTCAAGAAGCATGGGGTCTCGGTGCGTGAAGTGACCGCGAAGCAGGCGGCAACGGTGGGCGAGGATACGACGCTCGTCGTCGTCTTCCCGTCCCGCATGTCGCACACCATCGAGCAGGATGTGGAGACGCGCGCCAACGTTGTCTACATCGGCCTGGAGGAAGAATTTGGGAGTTCGCCCGCCTATTTAGACGGACTGTCCGGTGATCGCGGGTCTGCGAGCAGCACGAAGGTCGCACCGGCTTGCGCGTCGGAGATCGCGGGACGGGCCGCGGAGATCATCCCGTCCCGGTACTCCGTGTCCGGCGCGGGTACCAACTGGCAGATGTGTTTCACGGCGGACGGTGAGACCTACGCGTACGCCGAACGAATCCAAGATGGCCGATTCCGCGCCATCATCCCGGATTCGGTGCGGGTACGTAACCGAGGGATCCTGGAGGCTGGCAACGCCGCTCTCGCGCTCAATGCAATCGGGCGGACCCCGAAGGTCGCCTGGTATATCGCGTCCCGCACCGACGGCGTGTCGCTAGCCGAGACCACGCCGACTCAGTCCCCCTACCTCGCCCCCGCGTTCCTCACCGTCGCGGGTTCTCTTGCGCTCCTCGCCATGGCTTTCGGCAGGAGGCTTGGTCCCTTGACGCCCGAGCGTCTGCCCGTCGAGGTGCCCGCCGCCGAGACCCTCATCGGCAAAGCACGTCTCCTACGCACGCAGCGTGCATACGGGCACGCGGCGTCGGCTCTACGCAGCGCGTGCGCCTCGCGCATCGCTTCGTCGCTGGGAGTTTCTACCAGCGCGGATCGCAACGCCCTCACGCAGGCGTTCACGCTTCGAGGCCTGCCACCCTCCCGCTACGAGGCACTCCTGTGGGGTCCGCCCCCCGTCAACGAAGCAGCCCTCGTCCAACTCGCCAACGACCTCGACGCCTTTGAGAAGGAGATCCGCCATGACTAACCCCGTCCCCGGCCCCCGCCAGCCCTACGGCCCCGCGGGTGGCACGCCCACGTCGGGTTCTCCGACGCCATCTGCTCCTTCCGGCGCCTACCCGCCCCAGGGATCCCAGGCCTCGTACCCCGCCCCGACGGGTATCCCCGTGTCGGCTGCGCGCGCGGGCGGACCCGTCTCGTACGCCGCGCCCACGGGCGAAGGCTGGTCAGGCCGAGCCCTCAGCAGCTCCGAGAAGAACACCCAGGAGGCCCTCCTGGCTCTCAAGGCTGAAATCGGCAAGGCCGTCGTCGGTCAGGACGCTGCGGTCACCGGTCTCATCGTCGGACTCGTCGCCGGCGGGCATGCCCTGCTCGAGGGCGTGCCGGGCGTGGCCAAGACGCTCCTCGTACGAACGCTGGCGCGCGCGCTCGACGTCAATATGGTGCGCATCCAGTTCACCCCCGACCTCATGCCTGCCGATATCACCGGCTCCATGATTTGGGACGCGGGACGCTCCGAGTTCGTTTTCCGTGAGGGTCCGGTGTTTACGAACCTGCTCCTCGCCGACGAAATCAACCGAACGCCTCCCAAAACCCAGTCGGCGCTCCTGGAGTCCATGGAAGAACACACGGTTTCCATCGACGGCGCAACCCGCACGCTGCCTGAGCCCTTCATGGTCATCGCTACCCAGAACCCCGTCGAATACGAGGGAACCTACCCCCTTCCCGAGGCGCAGCTAGATCGCTTCCTCCTCAAGCTTGAACTGCCCCTACCCTCGCGCGAGGCCGAAATCGACATCATCGCCCGCCACCAGGCTGGCTTCAACCCCCGCTCTCTGGAGGAGGCCGGGATCCGCCCGGTCGCCGGTGCCGCTGACCTCCACGCGGCCCGCGAGGCCGCCGCGCGTGTGGAAGTGGCTCCCGCCGTCATGGCCTACCTCGTCGACATCTGCCGGGCGACCCGCACGTCCCCCGCTGTCCGCCTGGGCGTATCCCCACGTGGTGCGACCGCCCTGCTGCGCACCTCGCGCGTGTGGGCTTTCCTCCAGGGCCGCGGCTTCGTCACCCCCGACGACGTCAAGACGATGGCTCCCTCGACCCTCGCGCACCGTCTCGGGCTGCGTGCCGAGGCGAACCTCGAGGGCATTACCGCGGTCAACGTGATCTCGGGTGTTCTCGCCGCGACCCCGGTCCCCCGCTGAGGCGACCCGTGATCGTCTCAGCGCGCAGCGCGCTCCTCGTTCTCGCCGGACTCATTCCCCTCGCGTTCGCCCCCACGCGGGCGTTCGCGTGGACATGGTTCGGTCTCGTCGTCGCGGCGTGCATCCTCGACGCACTCGGTGCTCCCTCCCCGCGTACTCTGCGCCTGACGCGTGAGGTGACCGGGCCGATCCGAGCCGACCAGACGACCGAAGCGACGCTGCGTCTGTCTAACACGACGAAACGGCCGATGACCCTGGACGTGCGCGACGCGTGGCCGCCGTCCTTGCACCCCGCCCCGCCGCGCCGTCGCGTGCGCATTGGAGCACGCTCGTCTCAGAAAATCGTCACGATCCTGGCCCCCACGCGCCGCGGCACCCGCCACGCGGACGTCGTCACCATCCGCTCCTGGGGGCCGCTGCACCTGGGCGCGCGCCAGGTCTCACTCAAGGCCCCACTCACCCTGTCGGTCCTCCCGGAATTCAAGGCGCGTGTCCTGCTGCCCTCGCGCCTGGCGCGCCTGCATGAACTGGAAGGCACCACACCGACGACGCTGCGCGGAGCCGGCACCGAGTTCGATTCCCTGCGCGCCTACGTCGAGGGCGACGACCCGCGCGACATCGACTGGCGGGCATCCGCCCGCTCCCCCGAACTCATGGTTCGCCAGTGGCGCCCCGAACGCGACCGTCATGTCGTGATCGTCGTTGACTGCGGGCGCGCCTCCTCCGCGCTGCTGGGAGCACCGGTGTGCATGGAGGTCGACTCCATCGCACTTGGCTGCGCGCCCCGCCTGGATTCTGCCATCGAGACGGCTCTGCTCCTCGCTGCCCTGGCTGATCGCGCGGGCGATAAGGTGCACGTCCTGGCCGTGGACTCGCGCGTGCGCGCCCGCGTGTCCGGCGTGCGCGGCGCGAAAATCATTGAGTCACTCGCGCACGCCTTTACGGATATTTCGCCGCGCCTCGACGTCACCGACTGGACCGAGGCCGCGGCAGCGGTCGAGCAAACCGTCCGTCATCCCGCCTTCGTCGTCCTCGCCACGAAAATCCCGCCCGCCGGCATGGAAACCGAATTTACGGACGCGGTAGCGCGCCTCGCCGAGCGCCACACGGTGCTCGTCGCGTCAGCCACCGACCCCGACGAGCTGAGGGCCAGGAGCGGTCGAAGCGACGCCGAAGAAGTTTTCCTGGCTGCCTCTGCCGCGCTCGCCGAACGCGCCGACGAGGCCGGGGCAGCAGACGTGCGTCTCGCCGGTGCCTTGACCCTCCAGGCGTCCGCAGACCTGCTACCCGCACGTACGGCCGACCGCTACATTGACCTCAAGAAGAGCGGTCGACTCTAAGCCCGAGCGTCACCGAGCGGCTGCACCCGCGCGACCGTGGCCTCGTCCCTGGGGCACAGGGATGAGGCCACGCAGTCCGTTCACCCAGCGACCGGCTGGTAGTAGCCCGCGTCGATGCCCACATCCGCGCTGGCACCGGCCCGGTGCGCTCGCCGCCCCAGGATCAGGATGTACCCCCACGTCGCCGCGGTCAGCGCCACTCCAAGGCCAATCTTCACGGCGTCCGGCACGACATACGAGGGCGTCACAAACCCCTCCAGGAAGCCTGAGCCAGCCAGGAGGATCGCGCATCCCACCGCCACCGTCATCGCTTCGCGCGCGGCCTTCCCCACGGCTTGGAACCTCGTCATGGCACCCGGCACAAGCAGCGCCCAGAAAATCCTGAGTCCCGCAGCGACCGAGATAAACACAGCCGTCAGCTCAGGCAGACCATGCGGCAAAATGAAGCGGAAGAAGTGCCACACGCCCCCATACTCGAACACCACCGCAGCCGACGTGCCCAACGAGGTGGCGTTTTGCCACAGAACCCACAGCGGATACACGCCCGTAATGCCGGAGATGATCGACTGGAAGGCAATCCAGGCGTTGTTCGCCCACACGGACATGCCGAACTCCAGGTGCGTGTCCTGATGGTAGTAGAAGACAAACGATTGCTTGGCGTAGGTCCTCAGCATCTCGGGGCTGCCCAGCTCGTTCATGGCCTCAGGAGTCGTCATCAGATAGTGCACCTGGATCGCACACAGAGCGATGAACGCCGCCATGACGCCCAGGATCACCCACCGGATCCGATAGAGCGCCAGAGGCAGGGAGACGACGAAAAACGTCGCGATCACGCGGCCCGTGAGTCCCCCGGTGCCCGCCAGGCGCCCGCGGGCCGCCGAGAGGAGCCGGGAAAGCTCCGCGATCACATCGGGGTCGGGGCTGTGCGTGCGCACCCGCGCCAGGTCAGTGGTCGCTGATCGATAGAGCCGATCAAGCTCGTCAATATCCGTGCCACTCAACGTACGCTGACGAGTCAGTTCGTCGAGGCGCTTCCACTCGTCTTTTCCGCTTACCCGCAGCACATCGATGTCCATTGGACTAGCGTGTCACATATGAGCGCGCAACGCAGTCAGTCGGACACCCTTCAGGACGATTACGTCCGCACCGGCGAGGCGGTGAGCCTCGACGTCACGCCTGCCTCACCGATGGAGCGCTTCGCCGCTGCCGTCTTCGATGCGACCGTGTACATGGGAAGCGCGTTTCTGCTCCTCGCGCTGACCGCACGGTCGTGGGGCACGATGTCCTATTCGTCCCTGCGCGTCTTCTTCATCGCCGTGATCGCGAGCGTCACGTTCTTCGTTCCGTTCGCCATTGAGATCGCGACCCGTGGGCGGTCGCTGGGTAAGTGGGCGCTGAACCTGCGCGTCGTACGCGACGACGGTGGCCCGGTGACTGCCCGCCACAGCGCGGTCCGAGTCGGGGCCGGGGTCGTCGAAAATTGGATGTTGGCGGGCGGCCTCGCCTTCGCGGCGGAAATGCTCAACGCGAAAGGTAAACGTCTGGGCGATCTCGCAGCGGGAACGATGGTGTGTTCGCAGGGCGCATCGGTGTTCTACCCGCCGCTCATCATGCCTCCGGGTCTTGAACAGTGGGGGGCCACCGCGACGATCCTGCCCCTCGACGATGCACTCGTCGCCGAGGCGCGCGCCTTCCTCGGGACGAACAGGGGCCTCAACCCGGTTCTGAGGGAACAGGTTGCCACCTCTCTCGCGGAGCGCTTGTCCGCGCGCGTCCAGACTCCACTGCCTGAAGGACTCCACCCTGAGCTTGTGATTGCCGCCGTGCTGGTTGCCCGCAGGGATCGAGTGTGGACGCGCGAGGTCGAGCGCCGAGCCCGCGGACGGCAGCGTTTCCACGAGGCCACACAGGCACGCTTTGGCCTCTAGGGTTCAGTCGTCGCTTGCGCCGTCCTCGCCGTCGACGACGGTGAACTGGGCGCGCCTTCGCGCGTAGGGGCTGGAGGGGTCCAGGGGACTGGACGTGTCAGGCCTTCCCACCGAACGTGCAGAGTTGAAGGGGCCGGTGCGCGTCGAACGCTTCTCGGAGGACGAGGCCGGGGCGTGCTTCGCTTCTTGCGCAACCCTGCGCACGGCGTCGACGAGGGCGGCCAGATCGTCGACCGAGGGCGGAGCCGGCTCAAAGTTGGTGGCCAGGCGTACGACCTGCCACCCGAGGGGTGCCTTGAGGTTCTGGGCGTGTTCGTCGCACAGATCGTAGGAATTGGGGTCGGCGACGGTGGCGAGCGGGCCGACGACAACCGTCGAATCACGATAGTCGTAGGTGAGGGTAGCGACAGCGACGGCAGAGCAGCCGGGCTTCGAGCAGTGTCGTTGGGCAATCACGCACCTAAGAGTACGACACTCTATGCCCGTATCGCGCGCTCCAGCACGCCATAGTTTTACCCTGGTGGAGTGTTTCCGACCAGACGTCATGTCATAAGCCGCGACCGCCATGGTCGGGGCCCCCGCGGACCCCTCTTTTTCCCTGGGACGCCGGCGTGGCGTACACGGCGAGAGGACTTCGATCTCATGGTCGCGGACCTCGTCAGCGAGCTGATCGGCCGCTGGCCGCAGGTGGCGACGATCGAATTCGCCGTGGAGGATGTTCCCCCGTCAAATCCGGCAGCGTGGGAATCGCATAACGTGGTCGTGGCCCGTATTTTTCCGGCGGATCGACGCCGTGGCCTGCGTGATCGGATCGTCGTCTATCGGCTGCCGATCACCCTGCGTTGCCCGCCCGAAGAGGTGGGCACGATGACCAGGCGAGTTCTCGTGGAACGTATCAGCCATATCCTGGCGCTGCCGCCAGACGAGATCGACGACGCGATGCATTGACGGCGCGCAGGCACCCCGGTCGTTCACTGGCACACGCGAGAACCACGTGCGGGCATGCGCACCTCAGTTGACGGTACGGATGGATCCGGAAACAGCGCTGATGCCCTCGGTACCGACGTTCCACGTGGTCGTCATGCGGCCCACGGCGGTGTCTGCGGAGATGACGACGGCGGCCTGGATCGGCGTGGGCGCGCTCACCTGTCCGGCTGCCTCGGGCAGCTCAACCAGGGTCGGAACGCCGGGTGCCAGGTAGAGGGTACGGCCACCGAGCGTGACGGGGACAGCGCCAGGACTCGATGCGCTGACGCCGGTGGACTGCGCGTCGCCCGCGTCGCCGGTCGGCGTGGGACTCGGCGAGGGGGAAGCCCAGATATTGGGGGTCACCGCGGGCGTGGGAGCGGCCGACTGCTCGCCGTCGCCGTTCTCCTGAGCCACGGCCTCGTCACCGTCTGTGACGGGCGCATAGAGCAGGAGGCTCGCGTGCGTCGAGCTGACACCGGACTTGGTCTCGAGCGATGTCTGGCGTATCGGTTTCGTCGACAGGACCGAAGACGCCATGGTTTCCAGCGACGCGCGGCCCGGAATCACAGCCTGGGTCAGAAGGGTGGCGGGCGCGGCGCTGGAGCGCATAATCCACGCATTGGCACGCTCCGCCCACGGGGCACCGAGCGTGATCGTGGTCGTCTGAGCAACCACCTCGCGATCAGAACTGACGATCAGGGCAATTGGAGTGGAATCCTTCGAAGCACCATCGAGAGGCATCTCCAAGGTTGACCCCTCGGCGACGGTAGCATTGCCACCGCCCAGGGGATGTACGCCCGTCGAATCTGCAACCGATACGCTCACATGCGCATCCCCGGAGGGCGACACCAGGCGCAGCAGCGACGTGCCCTTGGGATCAACGCCGAGGATCGTCTGCGTCGTCGCGGGGGCAATCGCGGAGGCCAGCGTCGTGCCCTGGGGAACCTCCCCGTTCATGAGGGACGCCTGAGCCCAGGCACTGACCCCTCCCCCGTCGGCCTGCACGTGGACTGCCAGGGAGTTTTCATCGGGGAACCAGCCTGCCAGCAGGACAGATACCGACGAGTTCGCGGCAACCGTCACCTGACGCGGAGCCGCATTGAGCGGACCGAACGCCCCGTAGCCATCGACACTGACGACCGAAGCCGTCGGGCCGGGATTGGAGAGAATGAGGACCATGTCAGCACCCGACGTGGTCGCGCCGACCGCGATCCACTGGGAGGTGCGGGGGGCCGCGCAGCCGACGGCACTGAGTCCTGCGAGTTCACCGCCGCCCTGGCCGACAAGCGTCAGGCCCGTCGGGATGACGCCGCCGGTACCCGTGATCGAGGCCGGCGCGGGTGTGATCGGAGCGGACGAAAGGGACGACCACGTGGCGGCCGTCGCGACATTGCTGGTGTTAAAAGGATCCACGAGGGCCGTCGGACAGGCGAGCTGCACCTGCGAGGGGTGCGCGCTCTGCGCGGTGCCATCGACGCTCGCGGGAGCGGACCCGACGAGCAGGGATCCGGTGGCCAGCGCGGCGGCCGCAATCCCGGCGACACCGAGCGCGGCCAGGGTGGCGGTCCGGGGCGTTGTCATCTCTTCCTCCACACGGATAGGGCGCTGGCGGCCACAACCACCAGGCAGATGCCCGCGCCGACGCGCCACGGAATGATCCACCAGGCACTGTAGGTCACTGTCAGGTGACCGGCGGCGGGCATGTCGAAGGCTTGAGCCCATCCGTCGACCGGGTCGGTGGGCGTCAGGGCCACGCCGTCGACGCTGGCCCTCCAGCCGGAGTCCGCGCGCTCGGCCAGGACGAGGGTGCCAGACGCGTCGACGTTGCCGTCTACGCGCAGCTGCGAGGAGCCAACGTCGGTGGTGATGCCGCCGGAGGATTCGACGCGCACGCGCGAGGGCTTGAGCGCGCTCGGGCGCACGCGCCACACGATACCGCTGTTGGTGGTTCCGACCTTCTCGAGACCGCCCGCGCGGTCGAGGCCGAACGCGAGCGCCTGTGCGCCGCTGGCACCGTAGGGCACGAGAATCGTGTCAACGTCGTGGGCGGCGAGCGTCGCAACGGTCGCGTCGTCGGGGTAGACGACCAGGGTGTACGCGGCCTGCGCGAGCGAGGCCGTAGCGGGATCGTCAAGAGTCCCGGTGATCGCGCCTGCGCGGGCGTGAGACAGCGCGAGTGCCCGCACGGCCGGCGAGGCATCCGTCAGGGATCGCCCGTTCCCTCGCCACAGGGCGGCATTGACAGTGCCATTCGTGGGGTCGCCGTCGAGGACGAGGACGCGTCCGGCACGAGACGAACGCTGCGCTTGGGAACCGACCGCAGAGATGATGGGTGTCGCGACCGGCGAGACCGTCTCACGCTGGGCGAGCGCGTAGGTCGGAGTGTCGGAGGCGTCTCCTCGGGTCGCGAACGAGACCGCCGACTGGGTGGCACCGATGCCGACGAGGATCAGGGCGAGAAGGGTTGCGCCTCCCCGCCGGAGAACAGAAACCGAGGCATCCCACGCGAGGCGCTCGCCGTCCTCGTCCTTCATCGGCGCGATGAGCTGGCTAGCGGCGAGCAGGAGCAGTCCGAAGGACACCGAGAAGGCGGGGGATGTCCAGGCTGAGGCGACGAGGGCGCCATCGAGTCCGACCCCGACGTGCGAGGCTGCCCACCCACACAGCGCGGCAACGAGCGCGGCGCTCAGCGCCGTCACAAGGGCGGTCGTGCGATGACGCGCGACGGCCAGGAGAGCAAGGAGCGCGACACCTCCACCGAGGACGCCGGAAGCGATCAGATCGAGTGTGCTCTGGGGGGCAGCCGGCATTCCGAGGAAAGCGAACCACGAGGACGCGCGAGTGTACGCGTGGACCCCACCGGTCGTCGAGGTCAGGGCCGCCCACGCTGACGGGTGAACAAGAATGCTCAAGTAGGTAGGAGCGACGACCACAGCCGCGGGCAGGGCGACGATGCTCCGTCGGCGCGAGCTCCACATGAGCGCCGCGACGCTCAGGGGCAGAGTCCACGGGGCGCAGCAGGCCAGGACGAGGACGGCCAGGCCCGCGCAGCCCGCGTTCACGCCGCGTGGATTGGTCGGCGCGGCCTCGACACCAGAGGCACTCGCGACCATGAGGGGTACGGCGGCAGACACGCAGTACGCGGCCAGAATCGGCAGGGCAACGTGCGCGAGGGTTCCGGCCAGGACCCCGTGTGCCGCACTCATGAGCAGGGCCGGGGACAGCGCCCACGCGAGGGACACGAGGAAGCGCACGCGCAGCGAGGTCGTGAGGCAACGGGTGGGCACCCATGCGGCCATCGCGGCAAGCGGCGATGACGCGACGAGCAGGAAAGTCGCCACCGCACCTGGCGTGACTCCCAGAGGCGCGACGGGAGCGCTGAGCAGCGCCATGAGGATGGTCAGCGGATCGGCTCCCCCGGCGTATCCATCGCCGCCGGGAATCCACCCGGCCCACGCGGCGCTCCACAGATCCCACCACGAGGCGGGCAGAGAGACCCAGGCTCCGCCAACGAGTCCAGATGCGGCACCCCACCATTGGAGACCCGCAATCATCGAGGTCACAATGAGGAGTGCCAGCCCGGTCGACGCGGATCGGATCCGGTAGCTGCGCATGGATGCGACGACCAGGGGATCGATACGCTCGCCGTTGTCGTCCTCTTCCTCACCGGCGGGTTCTTTGCGCAGGGCCGCGGGCGCGATCTCAAGGGCACGCAGCGAGGAACGCGGCACCGTACGCGACTGCGCGGCGCGAGCCCTGCCAGCGAGAAGACGCGGTGTCGCAGCCATGAGAGAGAGCAACGCGGCAATTTCAGGCAGAGCCAGGGTGGCTCGCCCGGTGACGAAGCGCCCCAGGGCACGCGCGGGAGTCCACAGGAGAAGCCACAGGGCAAGGAACGGAAGGGCAAGAGCGGGTACGGCCTTGCACCAGTTGTACATCTGGGCGGAGCGACGCCGACGGAACGACTTGGCTTGCGCCGAGGCGAGCCGAGCCACGGCCTCGGGACTATCAGCGTCCTCCCACAGAGCCGAGGCCTGGGTCGGGTCGATCCCGGGAGTCATCGACGTGCGGGCATGGCGCACGCGAGCTCGGGGAGCCACGATGACGCGATACCCGGCCAGGTGAAGGCGTCGACCCATGTCGAGGCCGTCGCCGAATGGTCCTAGAGCGGGGTCGAACCCACCGATGGTGTCATACGCCTCGGCGCGCAGGAACATACCCGCCGTGCCGACGCCGAGGACGTCGGTCGTGCCGTCATACTGGCCCTGATCAATCTCATCGTCGCCGATACGCTCCAGGCGACGCGCACTTGCCGTCGCAAAGATACCCAGTTCCAGCAGGCGCGAGCCGTCCCACGACAACTGTTTCACACCGACGGCACCCACGGTCTTGCCGACGGTACCCGCCTGAACGAGTTCGCTCAAGCACTCTGGCTCGGGGGCGGAGTCATCGTGGAGGATCCACCACCAGGGTTCGGAAGCGAAGGGGGCACCTTGAGCGTACGCACGGCGGATTGCGTCGCCCAGATTACGTGCGCGTCCGACGCGCACGAGTTCGGCCCCACGGGGTACGCGGTCGGCGGGAAACGGTGTGACACGACGGCCTGCAACGTCGATGATGGTAAGCGAACGCGGGGCCATCGATTGATTCTCGATGGCCCGCAGAACGGACTGAGTGAGCGGCGCGTCCCCCCTGGTGACAAGGATCGCGCCGACGGCACGCGACGCGGGACTCAACCGGCCATACGGCGCAAGCGCCGCCTCTCGCGTTCCGACATGCCACCCCAAATGCCGAAACGCTCATCGTTAGCGAGGGCATACTCAAGGCAATCTTCGCGAACCTGGCAGGCCTGACAAACTGCCTTCGCTTCGCGAGTGGAGCCGCCCTTCTCGGGGAAGAAAGCTTCGGGATCCGTCTGAGCACACAGCGCGTGCTGCTGCCACGCAAGGGGGCCGTCGATACGGGCGTACAGCACCGCGTCGGCGTCCTCGGACCACTCGAGAGGTCCGTCACCGAAGATGTTCCACATTGCGGGAGCTCCTTATAACGAATCGATCAATACGAGAATTAGACGCGTGTCAATGCAGGAAGTCAAGCTGTTTCGCGTTATTGAGACCTCAAGAGTAGCACCTGACCCGCCGGTAAATGCTTACAGTTTTGTAACGACTTCACAGTTACCTGTTAAACGGAAAGCGTGCGACCTTCGATATACTCACGACTATGGGGAATTCTTCCGAATTTAATGTGACCAGGCTCTCTTCACTCATCGGCGTGGTTAACGCATGGTCAGGGCCTGCGCTGACTCAATATGGCCAGGTGCGAGTCGAGCTGGGCGGCCCCGTGGTCGCCCGCTGGCTCTCCAAAGTCGCTAATTACTTAACAACTGAAATCGCTGCCGACCTCTTCGGTTCAGGTGAACCAACACCGGCCCGCATCTACACGTCCCTCCAGCCGTGGCAGGATGTCCTCTGGCAGATCGCGGCCAGGGCCATGGGCTGGGAGTACCTCGATACGCGTCGCCCGCTGCCCGGAGACCTCCTGGTGACAAACTCTCTGAACGACGAGGCAAACACCGCCCTCGAGAGCGGTGCTCACGTGTTGGCCCAGGCACCTACGTACCTGTCCTTCGCATGGAATGGCGAACTCGGTGGTGCCCTGGATGCTCTCGCAGAGATCGCGATGCAACCGGACTCCCTGATCGTCGACACTCCCCCGACGCTTCAGGCTGCGCGCGACGAGGCCCTGGCTGGGTTGCGTCCACCCGCTGACCTGCACGGACAACGGGTGGCGTTGCTCTGGGAGGCTCGCACGGGTGCTGGACAGGTGCTCGATCAGTGGATGGCGGGGCGCTCGGTCGTGATCATTGACCCGACATACGTGTCGCCCCGAGAGCTTCCACAGATTCTGACCACCGAGGTCGTCGACGCCGGACTGGTCGTCTACTCACGCTAAAGGGAGCGCAGCGCAGCCGCTCACCCACTTACCAGACGCGCAGAAAACGAGCGGCCGCGAGCTTTATGCCCTCGGTGCGGTCGCGCCGAATCTGTGGCCAGCGCAGCGCGAAGCGCAGGCGAGCCCACTGGCTGTCGGCCTCAAGCTCGCGCAGGATCGTGGCCAGTTCGATGCGACGCGGGGCATCAAACGTACCCACCTGCAGTGCGGCGCGAGCGATCAGGATGAACTGGTTGCGGTAGAAGCCGTTGCGCAGCTTCGCCATGCGGGCGTCGCGCGCACCAGCCCCAGAATTCGCACCCTGGACGTTCGCGCTGTGCTGACGATACTCCAGCGTCGGTTCCTCCCCGATCACCCACGTCAGCCCAATCGCGCGGGCGAGCGCGTACACGTACCAGTCGTGCACGCCGATCTGCGAATAGTCCAGGCGCTCAATCACCTCGGCCAGCACACGATGTGCGTCAGGTGAAAACACGTACGTAGAGCCGGGTCCGGCGGCTTCAAACAGAAAGTCCCACGCGCGCATCGGCTGAGACTTACGAATGAGGCGACGTTCCCCCACCCCGCCGCCAGGCAGCGACTCAAACGCCGTGACGTTAGAAGAAACCACGTCAGCGCCCGTGGACGCCATCAACGCAAGCTGAGAGCTGAGCTTATCCTCGTGCCACACGTCGTCCTGGTCGGTGAAGGCCACGAAGGAACCGTCGGGCACATGCGTCGTAAACAGGTGCAGGAAATTGCCCGTCACCCCGGGGGTACCGTCGCGCTGAGGCAAGATGGTGATGCGCGGATCGGACGCGGCACGCTCCTCAAGATGGGAGCGCGTCGCGTCCGTCGACGCGTCATCGGAGACGACAAGAGAGACGTCCACCCCCGCCTGAGCGAGCACGGAGTCCACCTGCTCATCCAGCCACGCCCCGGCCTCGGCCATCCCGTTATAGGTGGCCATGAGGACGGTGACGCGCGGACGAGGCATGGCGCCGTCTTCGATCATGCTAGCCAAGAGATCAGTGCCCCTCGGCGGCGTACTTCGCCTCGACGGCTTCCTTGAGGGGAGCCCACCAGGCCTCGTTATCGGTGTACCAGGCGATCGTGTCGGCCAGGCCGTCGCGGAAGTTCGTGAACTTCGGTTCCCAGCCGAGCTCGGTCACCAGCTTCGAGTTATCGATCGCGTAGCGCAGGTCGTGCCCCGGGCGGTCCTTGACGTGATCGAAATCGTCGGGGGCGTAGCCCATCAGCTCGTTGAGGATGGCAACGACGTCGCGGTTGTTCGTCTCACCATTCGCGCCGATCAGATAGGTCTCACCGATGCGGCCCTTCATCAGGATGTCCCACACAGCCGTGTTGTGGTCGCGCACGTGGATCCAGTCGCGCACGTTCAGGCCGTCGCCGTACAGGCGGGGGCGCACGCCGCGCAGGCGGTTCGTGATCATGCGGGGAATGAACTTTTCGATGTGCTGGTAGGGACCGTAGTTGTTCGAGCAGTTCGAGATCGTTGCCTCAACGCCAAAGGAACGCACCCACGCGCGCACCAACAGGTCGGAACCCGCCTTCGAGGAGGAGTAGGGCGAGGAGGGGTTGTAGGGCGTGGTCGGCGTGAACTTTGCGGGATCGTCCAGCTCCAGGTCACCGTACACCTCGTCGGTGGAGATGTGGTGGAAGCGCACCTTGTGGCGGCGCACGGCCTCCAGCAGGGTGAAGGTACCCACCAGGTTCGTCTGGATGAAAGGCGAGGGATCCAGCAGCGAGTTGTCGTTGTGGGACTCAGCCGCGAAGTGGACGACCGCGTCCGCCCCGGCGACGACGCCGTCGACCAGATCGGCGTCAGCAATATCGCCCTCGACGACGGTCAGGCGCGAGGCGAGCTCGGCGGGAACGTCAGTCAGGGACGCGCGGTTGCCCGCATAGGTGAACTTATCGAGGACGACGACGTCGACATCCGGATGATCCTCAAGGAGCGTGTGAACGAAATTCGCTCCGATAAAGCCGGCACCGCCGGTCACAACGATTTTCATGGGTTTTCTCCTTTGCGCGCCCGGGGGCGTGTCGGGTTGTGTTGTCGAGTGCGATCGCCTCTGCCACCATTATGCCGTACGTCAGCACGGAGGTGATCGCAAGAACAGATCGCGGTTGGCGTGGGCGTCGTATCAGGACTCGACGACGATAGACGAATCCAGTGCCACCGGCCCCGAGCCAATTCCGTTTCCTTGGACGACCAGGTCCCATGCTCCGTCTCGCTGAGCGAAGGGCTGACCGCCCGCGTCGTCAATCGACACGTTCATCCGGTACATACCCTCGCCCAGAGTCAGGGTCGGCACGGTGATGATCACCGTCGCGTCGCCCTCGATGGCCGGCAGGGTCGCCCCGGAGTTACGGGAGTTGTAGTAGTGCAGCTTCTGCCCCAGGTTAGTATCCAGCGAGAAGGCCGTCACCCAGTCCTCAATGCGCTTGGACGCGGTCAAGTCTATGCGGATGCAGATCGTGTCGCCCGTCCGCGCGACGCGGATGGGTTCTCCACCCTGATCCGTCATCGCGATGTCTCGGATCGAGATGACACCCGTCTCCTCCGTGTGGATGGGGGCGATGAGAGCATCGCGCTGGAAACCCTCGCGCAGGATACGCACGGCATCCGAGGTCGAGCCGTCGAAGACGAGCTTGCCGTGGTCGAGGACGACGCCTCGCGTACACACGGACTCGACCTGCTCGGCGGAATGAGAAACCAGGACGATCGCGCGCCCCTCCGTCTGGAAGGAGTGGATCTTGTCCATGCACTTACGCTGGAAGGGTTCGTCGCCGACCGCGAGGACCTCATCGACGAGGAGGACGTCAGGGTCGGAGTGGACGGCGACCGCAAAAGCGAGGCGCACGTACATACCCGAGGAGTAGAACTTCACCTGCGTGTCGATGAACTGTTCGATGCCGGAGAAGGCAACGATCTCATCGAAGCAGGCTTCGGTTTCGGCGCGCGTCATGCCCAGGATCGAGGCGTTAAGGAACACGTTCTCGCGTCCCGTCAGATCCTGGTGGAAACCGGCACCGAGTTCGAGCAGGGCGGCCATGCGCCCGCGGGTCGTCACACGACCACTGGTCGGGCGGATGATCGACCCCATGATCTTCAGGAGGGTGGACTTGCCGGAGCCGTTGTGGCCCATGAGACCCACGGATTCGTTGAGGGACACGTCCACGTTCACGTTGTCAAGGGCGCGGAACTCTTCCACCCGCGCGCGCGAAGAGTGCAGCACACGGTCCTTGACCGAGGTGTCCCGATGAAGTTTAAAAACCTTGGAAACGTCCTGAACGCGGACGACTTCAGGCATTGACATTAGAGCTCCTGAGCGAAGTTACCTTCGAGGCGGGCAAAGACGCGGTGCGCTCCGAAGATGAGGACGATGCCGATCAGCGCCGCAACGGCCAGGCGGATCATGAGGTGCACGGGGTAGGGCTGATCAATACCCGCCGCCCACAGCGAACGCTGGAATCCGAGGATCGCCAACGTCACGGGATTGGCGAGGTAGATCTCATGCGCCACCGGATAGTTCACAGCCAGTGCCTTTTGCACGTAGCTGTAGGAGTAGACGATCGGCGAAGCCCAGAACGCCAGGAAGGTGATGACCTCAATGAGGTGCTGGATGTCGCGCATGTAGACGTTGAGCGCGGACAGAAGCAGCGCGAACAGGGTCGCGTACACGACCAGCACGACGAGAGCGAGCGGCAGGTAGGCCAGCTGCGCGAGCGACGGGATAGCCCCCGTCACCACGATGGCGCCCAGCAGGATGACCAGCTGAATCGCCGAGTTCACCGCTGACGTTCCCAGCGTCGAGAGCGGGAAAATCTCGCGTGGAAGGTAAACCTTCTTCACCAAACCGGAGTTGGCGACAATTGACCCGGTACCGCCGGTGACGGTTTCCAGGAAGAAGCCCCACGCCGTCAGGCCCGTGAACACGAAGATCGCGAAGGACGGGATGCCTCGTGACGCGCCCAGGAACTGCCCGATAACGATGAAGTAAATGAGCAACTGCGACAGGGGCTTGAACAGGGACCACACAAAGCCGAGGTTCGAGTCCTTGTAGCGTGCCTTGAGCTCACGGTTGATGAGCAGACGCAGCAGCTCGCGGCGTTTCCAGATGTCAGCGAAGGCGCGCTTGGTGCCGCCCACCAGGCCGCTCTTGTCACCCAGCTCTCGCAGGGGTTGGGCCTCGATACGCTCCACGCGGAGCGCGAGAGAGGACCCGGGGGAAGGGGTCGTTGATTCAGTCATATCAACTCACTATATCTGACCGTCTGGTCCCTTACTGACCATAGCGCTTGAGCGGGGAGCGAACGCCCCGGCGCACGCCCCTCCACTTCTGCACGTGGTACGCAGGGTTGAGGAAGAAGCCGCTGATCTTGCGGCGTTTGCCTACCTCGCGGTCACGCGCCAGGCGCAGCGCGTCCTTCAGGATACCAGTCGTGACCATGCGCACGACCGTGGGGATCGAGGGCATCGCGACGTCGATACCGACCTCGCGCAGCCCCTGGGTCTCCTCGAACATGCGGTCATCGTACTCGGAGACCGTCATCTCATTAGAGTGCAGGACGGCAGCGCGGGGCGCGTAGGCCTTGATGTATCCAGCAGAAATGACGTCGCGGCCCAGGAGCTGGTCCTCGGCGTAGGAGACGTCGCGGTAGGGAACCTCGCCGGTCAGAATATCCTTGCGGGCGGCGGAGTTGACGTCGGAGTAGAAGGTGACGGCGTTGCGCACACCCTCGTCCTGAATGAAGTCGTCCTCGTAGAACAGGGTGGTGCCAAAGCCCGGGCCGAAGCCGTTGAAGACGCCCTTGATCTCGTAGCGCAGCAGCGGGAACGCGTCGGAGCGCGGGATCTGCGACCCCATGACGGCGACAATCCGGTCGGAGATCTTAAAGGGCGCAGTGATCTCGTGAAGCCACCTGTCCGAGGCCGGGGTTGCGTCGTGCGTCAGGTAGGCGACGATACGGCCCTTGGCCAGGTGCGCGCCGAGGTTGCGGGTCTTGCCGTGGCCGAACTCGCTGTTAGGGATCTGGACGAGACGCACGGACGGGTACTTGGCGATGAGGTCGAGCGTAGAGTCAGTCGAACCCGAGTCGATGACGAGGATCTCGTAGGTGCCGTCAAAACGCTGGGTGGTCAGCGAGGCGAGGATCTCGTCGATGTGCTGTTCACCGTTGTAGGTCAGAATGACGACACTCGCGTCCAGTGACGCGTCCTTCGCCTCGATGTAGTCCGATTTAGTAACCATGCGCTTGAATCTCCTGCCATGTTTTCGCGATCCCCTCGTCGAGCGACGTCATTGTGAAGGGGCCGAACTCGTTGTTCACTCGCTCCGTGTTGAGGACGGATCCGAGAAGATAGGTCGAGGGCGTGGGGACATGCTGGATCTCCGGCGTCGCCCCGGTCACGCGCTCAATAGAGGCCACGATTTCAGAGACCGTCGTCTTGCAGCCCGAGCCGATATTGTAGACGGAACGAGACGCACCGCGCTGGATCATCGTGGAGACCATCGTCGCGAAGTCCTCGACATAAATGTAGTCGCGGAACATGGAGCCGTCACCCATGACCGTCAGCGGCTCACCGTTCAGGATGTGACGCAGGAAGATCGGGATGATGCCCTGGCGCTTGTGCGGGTTCTGCCGAGTACCGTAGGGGTTCGAGATGCGCAGCGACGTCGAATTCAGATCGTACTTACGCGCAAAGAAACGCATGTAGTTCTCGATGGTGAGCTTGCCGATGCCGTAGGGCGATACCGGAAGCGTACGGTCGTCCTCGCTGTAGCTTTCCTTGTCTTGGTCGCCGTAGATCGTGCCACCGCTCGATGCGTAGTAGACGTGACTCACCCCGGCCTCGACGCAGGCGCGGAACAGATCGATGCTGCCCTGGATGTTCGTGCGCACGTCCAGCGTCGGATCGTTCTCCGCCGTCGCGGGATCCGTCGTGGACAGCATGTGCACGACGATATCCATGCCCTGCACGGCGCGCGCCACGTCATCCCGGTTCAGGAAGTTACCATCGAAGGCCTCGACTCCTTCAGCCTTCCAGTGTTCTCCACTGCCGAACATGTCGAAGGCGCGGATGAACGTGCCTTCCTCGGCGGCGAGGGCATCAACCAAGTGAGATCCGAGGAATCCGTTTCCTCCGACCACCAGAATGTTAGGCATTCATGGCCTCCTCAAAATCGGCGACGAACGTACGTCCCGAGTCCTCCCAGCTCAGAGTCGTCGCGGAGGCAGCAGCCTCACGCGAACGCTCCACCTGATCCTGCGCGTCCACAATCCGAATGATCTCCTCGGCCATAGCGCCGGGCGAGAGCGGCACGTAGTCGATGGCAGGGTTGTCCGAGACGAGACGGTTGTTGGGGGCATCGTTGACGACGGGGATTGTGCCGCACGACGCCAGCTCGAGCGGGAGCAGCGACAGGTTCGTCAGACTCATGACGAGCGCGACGGCGCACTGGTTATACAGCGGAGCGAGTTCTTCGAGCTTCATCGCTCCGTGGTTGACGTACTCGAAAGGAACCTTCCACTCCGACACGTCCCACCCGGCCATGTGAATGCGGATATCCGGACGACGCTTCTTGACGTCGGCCAGCACCATGCACCCCAGCTCAAATCCACGACGCATCGTGACCGGACGCGCGTAGAAGAAGACGTCCTTGCGCCGCGAGTCATTCGTGCGCTTGTAGAGCGTCATCTCTGCGGCGAAGTCGAAGGGGTGAGTCGTCATGCCGTACTCGTCGTGGAGCTTCGTGGCCAGCCACTTACCGGCGGTGAAGGCCTCAAAACCGAAGCGATACGTGTTCTCCGCGAGCTGGTTCTCGGATCCAACGGGGTAGAACGAGGGTTCGAAGTCCTGGACGAAGTAGAAGCGACGAGCGTTGGAACGATCCAGGTACGCGGGGTAGGCGGTCTCCCAGCCGGTCGCGAAGATCGCGTCAACGTCATCGCCGACGCCGACTGTCGGGTCATAGAGGGCGTAAGCGGCCTTCAAGGACGGGTAGTTGCTGGAACGCTCGACCATCTCGCGCACGCGATCCGCGTCGACAGGGATCGCCTGCGACCAGTAGAGGAAGATCTTGACGGTGTGACCGGCCGCCTCCAGGTAGGACAGGAAACGGAAGATGTTCTGGTGCCCACCGGAGGACTCGCCGGGGGGAGACATGATCCACGCGGTAACGAACGGACCCTCACCGACAGTGCGCGGGTTCTTCTTCCAGTGAGGCTCGCTTACCCAGTCGAGGGCGGCGGCGTCAGAGAACTTGACGAGCATCCCGAGGGGGTACTGCGCCTTGCCTTTTCCCTTGCCTGAGTTTGCAATCTGATTGCCCAAGCCCTGCAAGAGACGAGCGGTCGTCATACGACCCCCGTGTCGTTTGAGGTAGGAGGCACCCTTCGCGAACTTACGCACCAGCGGATTCGTCTGTGTCATGTTCGTCAGTCTAGCGCCTACAGGGATCGGACTTGACCGAGGAGTGACTCATCCCTTGCCGCAGCTCTGTATCTTTACTCACTTTCCAGCGTTTCCTTTGTGACAAGGAATCACCGTAAATGTGCCCCACCACGACGTGTTCGACGCGCGTGGCGCCGACGCAGCGCGGCCGGAATCGCGGCGATGCCCTGGGCGATGCCATGAGCGGCCGGACCGTGGAAGCCCTCGCGCGCGGCGCGCACGATGGAGCGAGCCAGCGCGTTGGCAACCACCGACCAGGCCGCGTGCTCAGCCGCGACGATCAGTCGGTTGCGCGCGTTAACACGGGTGAACATCGGCGAAGTCGCGTCCGAGGAGGCCGCGTGCTCGTGATCAACCACGGCCTCGCGCACGAAACGCACGCTGTATCCGGCCTCGTGGAGCTTGTAGGACAGGTCCGTGTCCTCGTAGTACATGAACAGGTCGGTTCGTATGCCGCCGACTTCCTCCCAGGCGTCGGAGCGAATCGCGCACGCTCCCCCACAGATGCCAAAGACCTCGGCCGGGGCATCGAGCTCGGATGCGAGGCACAGCCAGTCGCGGTCCTGCCCGTTGCCCGCGCCGTCCACGACGTTCCCCGTCGAATTGACCAGGATCGTGCCCAGACCGGCCCGGGCCTCGTCGTCGCTGAGCCGCACCCAGCGCGTGGGACCGTTTCCGCTCAGGGCTACGGCCTCGCCGTCGCGCGCCTCGCGGTAGCGCCCGGCCAGGAGGATGAGCGCGGTCGTCGCCCCCACCATCGGGTCGCCGAGCGGAGCCAGGAGCGCGTCCAAAAAACCCTCGCGGACCGTCGCGTCGTTGTTGAGCAGGACGAGAGCACCCTCACGCAGGTCGGAGGCTCCAGCCATCACGCCCGCACCGAAGCCATCGTTGACGCCCGCGTTGACGATCTCGACGTCAGCACCGCCCACGCCGGGGCGTCTGCCCGCGAGCGCACGCAGCTCGGGCAGGTGGGCGGCGAGGACGTCGAGGGAGTCGTCCCCCGAGCCGTTATCGACGATGATCAGGCGGTCGCCCTGGCGCAGTTGGGGGGCGATCGAGCGGGCGGCCCGCAGGGTCAGGGGCGCGTTCTTCCAGTTAACGAGGACGACGCGGGCGCTGCGCCGCGCGGCTCCGGTCTGTTCTCCCGCGCCGGGGGTGTTCGTCCCGGCGTTCATTGGGTGCCCGCCAGCGTCTCGTAGAGGCGGGCGTGGGCGGCTGCTGAGGCTTCCCACGTGTAGTCGGTGGCGCGGGCGAGGCCGGCCGCGGCTAGGCGGTCGTGCTCGCTTCCGGCGGCGGCCTCCAGGGCGTCGGCGAGGGAACAAGCATCGGCGGCCGGCACGAGGAGACCCGCGTCGGTGCCCGTGATCTCCGCCATACAGGTGTCGGCGCTGGTGACGACGGGGGTGCCGTGCGCCATGGCCTCAAGGACGGGCAGCCCGAAGCCCTCCCAGATCGAGGGGAACGTGAAGACACGCGCTCCTGCATAGGCGCAGGCAAGGTCGGTGTCATCGAGGCGTCCGAGGACGTGGGTGCGTTCGGCGGGCAGGTCCCCCCACTCGGGGTCTTCTCCCCACCCAGCGGGACCCACGAGGACCAGGTCGAGATCCGTGGACGAAGCCATGGCACGGTATGCGCGCAGCAACGTCGGCAGGTTCTTGCGGGGTTCGCGAGTGCCGACCCACAGGATGTAGGGGCGGGTCAGGCCGTGGCGGGCGCGGAAGCCCTCCACCTGGGAGTCGGTGACGGGCGTGTGGGTGAGGCCGTGCGGGATGACGGTGATGAGTCCCTCGTCGATGCCCGCCTCGATGCAGTCGCGCGCGGTCGCCTCGGAGGGGACGATGACCGCGTCGGCACGGTGCTTGGTGATGTCGAGGGCACGGTTAAAGTAGGCGGCCCCGTGGGAGGTGAAGTGGCTGGCATCGCGCAGGAACGCGACGTCGTGAACGGTGACCACCAGCGGGCGCGAGGTCGGGGGAATCGCCCAGGTGGTCGCGTGCACGACCTGCGCTCCCCCGCCCGATCCGACGCCGAGCATCCGGTCCACGCGCGGCATGCTCAGGCGGTCCCACGCTGCGTACAGGAGGCGGCGCGGCAGCGCGGAGTTGAGCACAGGAATCGTCAGGCCTACCTCTTCCGGGGTGGGTTCGCCCGCGCCGTGTCGCGCGGCGATGCCGACGGCGCGTACCCCCTGCGCGGCCAGGCGAGAGGCCACTTCCACGATGTATCGTCCCGAGCCTCCGGGCACGGGCTGCCACATCTGCTCAACTACCATTCCGACGCGTACGCTCATGCTTCCAGGATAGTTGAGATGTATGTCAGCGTCTGCCCGGCCAGATACTGACATACAATGGGAAAACCCTTCGCAACGACCGGAGACCATTATGCCTTCCTCTCTCTCGTCCAAGCCCGTCCGCGTCCTCATGGACGCCACCGCAATCCCCGCGAACCTCGGCGGAGTGGGCCGCTACGTGGACGATCTGGTGCCCGAACTGGAGGCCCAGGGCGTTGAACTCACGATGGCGGTGCAAGAGCGCGACGCAGAGCACTTTGCCACGCGTCTGCCATCCGCTCGCATCATCCCGATTTCTCCTCGCTTCGAGTCTCGTCCGATGCGTTTCGCGTGGGAGCAGACGGGGTTGCCCTCGCTCATCCGCAAGGTTCGCCCCGACGTGCTCCATTCCCCTCACTACACGTGCCCGCAGTTCCCGGGCGTGCCCGTCGTCATCACCCTGCACGACGCAACGTTCTTCTCCCACCCGCAGGCGCACTCGCGTACGAAGCAAAAGTTCTTCACGTTCGCGATCCGCCGCGCGATCCATCGGGCTGCTGCACTCGTCGTGCCTTCCGAAGCGACGCGCGATGAGACGATCAAGTACGCGGGCGGTGACCCCTCGCAGTTCTACGTCGCCTACCACGGCGTAGACCGATCAATCTTCCACCCCGTGGATGACGCTGAGCGTGCGCGTGTCAAGAAGTCCCTCGGCCTGGATGGCCAGGAGTACATCGGTTTCCTCGGCACTCTCGAGCCCCGCAAGAACGTCCCGAACCTGGTGCGCGGTTGGACGCAGGCGGTCTCGGACCTGCCCAATCCTCCCGCACTGGTTCTGGCCGGCGGCAAGGGCTGGGATGAGGACATTGACCCGGCCCTGGCGGCAGTCCCCTCGCACCTGACGGTTCTGCGTCCCGGCTACCTGCCCCTGGAGGACCTGCCCGGTTTCCTCTCCGGATGCCTCGTCCTGGCCTACCCCTCGATCGCGGAGGGCTTCGGTCTGCCCGTTCTCGAGGCCATGAGCTGTGGGGCTGCGACGCTCACGACGCGCCTGACGTCCCTGCCCGAGGTCGGCGGGGACGCGGTCGACTACTGCGACATCACCCCCGAGTCGATCGCCGACGCCCTCACCACCCTGATGAACGATCCGCAGCGCCGCGCCCGGCTGGGGCAGGCCGCCATCGCTCGCTCCGAGGAGTTCACCTGGGAACGGGCAGCTGAAGTCCACGCGCAGGCATTCCGCGCCGCAGCCGGACTCTGATCCCCAACGTACCGCGACACACAAGGACTGCCTGCTATGACCACTCACGACCATCCCAGTGACGAGGCGAAGCCCTTGGAGGGCGAGTTCGCTACGGAGACGGATCTGCCTGAGGAAGCTGTGCGCTCCCTGGACACTGATCGCACTGAGGACAAGGACGCGGATCAGCCCAGCGAAGCACCGGCACCGCATTCAGTTTCCTTCCGCGACCGCTTTGGTTTGTCCACCCGCACCTGGCGCGTGATCGGCGTCATCGGCCTCGTGCTGTCCATGTGCGGCGTTGGCCTCGCGTGGGCTGTGTCGTCCCCACTCGGGGCCTCCCCCGACGACGACTACCACCTGGGTTCTATCTGGTGTCCTCCCCCGCTGGCGGATTCCGGTTGTACGACCGGCTACACCGAACGTGGAACCTTCGGCCCGGTCGTTCCCGAGACCATCTCCGCCACCAGGGTCGCGTGCTACGCGTTCCACGGGAATGAATCTGCCGTCTGCTCGCTCAACAACTCGGACGAGCGCACGATGGTGACCGACCGTTGGGATGACGGCAACTACCCGTGGGGCTACTACCAATTCCACCACCACTTCATCGCTCACGACGCCGACCGGGCGGGTGTGACGATGCGTCTCATCAACGTCGGTATCGCGATTGTTCTCATCGGCGCGATCGGCGCACTCATGCCAAGCGCAATGCGCCGCGGCTACGTGTTGGCGATTCTGGCGGCATGGACGCCGATGGGCATCTATTTCATTGCCTCCAACAACCCCTCTTCGTGGGCCTTCACAGGCGTGTTCGCCTTCGCGGCTGGTCTATGGTCGGCCACGCAGTCCTATGGGTGGCGACGTTGGTCCCTGCTCGGTGCTGCCGCTCTGGGCGCTGTCCTGTCGTGTACCTCACGCGGCGACTCCGCATTCTTCCTGTTCATCATCACCGTCGCCCTCGCGTTCGCGGTGCGTTGGCGTCGCGAGCACTGGCCCGAGGCCACGCTTGCCATCGTTGCCTCGATCATCGGCATCATCATCATGCGCTCAACGAACGTCGCGAGCACCCACCTGACGACGGCGCAGGGCGAGTCTCGCTCACTCATTGACCTGCTCGGTGACAACATGTCCTTCCTGCCGCAGTACCTCGCCGGTTTCTACGGCTACCGCTGGGGACCGGGATGGCTGGACGTGAACTACGACGGCTCTATCTCGACCGTTGGCCTCCTGATCGCGGGTGCCGTCTTTATCGCTGGTGCGCGCACCTGGTCGTGGCGCAAGCTGATGACACTGCTCACGCTGGTTGGCGCGATGGCTGGCGTCCCTACCCTCATCGGTATTCTCCAGGAGTTCAACAACGTGGCCACCTACCAGGCGCGCTACATGATGCCTCTGTGGATCGTGTTCCTGTTCTTCCTGCTGACGATGGATCGGCGCGAGCGCTTGGTTTCGCGTTCGCAGGCTGTCGTGCTCGGCGTGCTGGCGGCAGGGACCCAGTTCTGGGCGTTGTTCCTCCTGCTGCTGCGCTACACCCACGGGTCTTCGGTCCTCCTGTTCAACCTGAGTCAGACGGCCGGGTGGTGGTGGCCGGGTGCCCCCATCGGCCCGAACACGGTCTGGGTGATCGGCACGGTTTCTTTCGCTGCGGCCATTGCTTTCGCGTTCCTCTTAACGCGCGAAGAACTCGACCAGAAGCCCACTCTCGAGTCCTGATTCTCCTTCGTGCGCCCAGGTGCCTGCCCGGCAGGTTGCCTGGGCGCACGCATATTCGGGTGACGAGGCCGTGGCGGGTTCGTCGGCTAGAGGCGGATTCAGGCGCTTCGATGCGCACGTGAACCCGCTATGAAGAGCGTGGGCCCTCTCTTCCGCACGTAAACCCGCTCATCGGAGCATGGGCGGTGTCGCCCACGTGCGGAACAGGGGGTTTGCGTGCGGAATAGAGGGTTTGCATGCGGAACAGGGGGTTTGCGTGCGGATCAGGGGCCGCGCGGTAGATCGCGATCGACCGAACGCGTTTCCTACAGGTCGACGGAACGACCGGTGGCGGCCGAGGCGAGGATGGCCTCGACGACGCGCAGGTTGTCCAGGGCCTCGTCCATGGTGACGTGCTCGCTGCCCACGCCGAGAATCGCGTCGCGGAAGCGCTCGTGTTCGAGGGCGAGGGGCTCGCGCTTGGTGAGCGCATAGCGCACGACCTGGCCCTCGCTGACCCCACGGAAGGCCGCGATGGCGTCCCACTGCAGGGGCGCGTGGCCGTTCTCGTAAAAGGTCAGGTCCCCCATGGCGGTGTCGGCGACGAGCGCGCCGCGCTCCCCCGTCACGATGGTCGTACGGTCCTTGTAGGGGGTCAGCCAGTTGACGAGGTGGTTGACGAGGATGCCGCCGGCAAGCACGCCCGAAGCGACCATCATGTCCTCGTGAGGCCTGCCCGAGCGCGCGGAAGTGCGCGCGTAGATGCTCTCGTAGGGGGCACCGGCCACCCACGCGGCCAGGTCCACGTCGTGCGTGGCTAGGTCCTTCACCACGCCGACGTCGCTGATGCGCGCGGGGAAGGGCGACTGGCGGCGCGTCGCGATCTGCTCGATGTCGCCGAGCTGGCCTTGAGCGATCCGCCGACGCATGTCGATGAGCGCCGGGTTGCAGCGCTCGACGTAGCCGACGGCACCCACGAGGCCCGCACGCGCGAAGGCGTCGCGGATGCGCCGGCCCGCCTCCACGCTCGTGGCGAGGGGCTTTTCGACGAGGGTGTGTACCCCGGCCTCGGCGAGCGCTAGGGCTGCGGCTTCGTGGTGGGCGGTGGGGGCAGCGATGATCGCCGCGTCGATGCCGGCCTCGATCAGTTCCTCGACGCCGCCGAGGACGGGCAGGTTGCCGGCGACGCCGAAGCGGTCGCCGCCCGGATCCGCAAGCGCGACGAGGTCTACCCCCCGCGTGGCGCGGGCGTTGCGCACGTGGTGTCGGCCCATCGAGCCGATGCCGAGGATTCCTAAGCGAATACTCACGTCAGGCACCCGCCTCCGCGAGCGCGTTGACGCCGTGCGCGATGCGCTCCATCTCGATGGGCGTCAGCGACGGGTAGATCGGCAGGGAGAGGACCTGGTCGGCTGCCTCGCGTGTGGCCGGAAGCTCCAGACCGGGGGCAAAGCGGGCCAGGGAGGGCAGCTCGTGGTTCGGGATCGGGTAGTAGACGCCCGAGCCGATGCCGTACTCCTCGCGCAGGGCGGCGGCGAAACCGTCGCGGTCTTCGGGTACGCGGATCGTGTACTGGTGGTAGACGTGCGTGGCACCGGGGGCGACGTGCGGGACGGTGACACCGCGCAGGTGAGCGTCCAGGAAGGCGGCGTTGTCCTGACGTTTGCGCGTCCACGCGCCGACCTTGGTGAGCTGCACCCGACCGATGGCCGCGTGGATGTCGGTCATGCGGTTGTTGAGGCCCACGATTTCGTTGGCGTAGCGCGTCTCCATGCCCTGGTTGCGCGCGAGCTTCACACCGCGGATGACGCTGGGGTCGGTCGAGGTGACCATGCCGCCCTCGCCGCTGGTCATGTTCTTCGTCGGGTAGAAGGAGAAAGCCGCGAAGGTGCCGAAAGAGCCGACCGCGCGCCCGTGCAGGGTGGCACCGTGGGCCTGGGCGGCGTCTTCAAAGAGCATGAGTCCATGCGCGTCGGCAATCGCCTGAAGCGCCTCCATGGGCGCGGGGTGGCCGTACAGGTGGACGGGCATGATGGCCCGCGTGCGAGGCGTGATTGCGGCTTCGACAGCGGCCGGTGACAGTGTGAACGTGAGCGGGTCAATGTCGGCAAACACGGGGGTCGCGCCCGTGATGGCGACCGAGTTCGCGGTGGCAGCGAAGGTGAAGGAAGGGACGATGACCTCGTCACCCGGCCCGATCCCGGCGGCGAGCAGGCCCAAGTGCAGGGCTGAGGTTCCCGAGTTGACCGCGACGGCGTGGGTTCCGGGCACGAGGGCGGCGGCAAACTCCTCCTCGAAGGCGGCGACCTGCGGCCCCTGGGCGATCATGCCCGTACGCATGACGGCGGCGACCGCGTCGATTTCCTCCTCGCCGATGAGCGGGCGTGCGGGTGGAATGAATGGCTGCATCACTGGTGGTCCTCATGGGTCTGGGCGGGCGCCTCGGCGGTGTTCGGGGACGAGGCCTGGGTTTCCTCCGGCGTCAGGGTGCCGTTTCGCTCGATGTAGCGGCGACCCGAGGCCGGACACACCCACGCGACTGTCCCGGCCTCGCGGTCGGGGGCAGCGTCGGGGTCGACGACCACGAGGGGTACCCCGGCCTCGCCGACCCATCCGCCGCGGCGCGCGGGCACGCCGACGACGAGTGCGTAGGGGACGACGTCGCGGGTGACGACAGCGCCTGCTCCGACGCTTGCCCACGCGCCGATGCGCACGGGGGCCACGCACACGGCGCGCGCGCCGATGGCGGCACCGTGCTCGACGGTGCCGCCGACGCGGTCCCAATCCGACGCGCTCTTCAGGGTTCCGGCGGGGTTGATGGCGCGGGGGCAGTGGTCGTTCGTGAAGACGGCTGCGGGGCCGACGAAGACGCCATCGGCCAGGGAGGCGGGTTCGTAGACGAGGGCGTAGTTCTGGATCTTGCAGCGCGCACCTACCCGAACGCCTTCGCCAATGTATGCCCCGCGTCCGATGATCGTTTCTTCGCCGATACGGGCGTTTTCGCGAACCTGGGCCAGGTGCCACACGCGGGCGCTGGGCGCGACCTGCGCACTGGATGCCACGTCGGCGCTGGGCTTGATCACGGTATCTCCCTTGTGTTGTCCTGTAGGCACGATCACGCACATCAGGTACGCCCCGTCAGATAGCAACACTATAGGCGCGTGGCCTGCCCTATGTGCGACACTGGAGAAATGCAGCAACGCTCCGACACGTGGGTCGTCATCCCCGCGTTTAATGAGGCGCCCGTCATCGGGGGCGTCATCGCGGGCGTGCGCGCTCTTTTTCCCCGAGTCCTCGTCGTGGACGATGCCTCCGGTGATGACACCGCTGCTCTCGCTCGCAGCGCCGGTGCCTACACGGCGGTCCACCCGCTAAACCTGGGGCAGGGCGCTGCCCTGCAAACCGGCTTCGATGCGGCCCTCGCCCGCGGGGCCCGCTACGTGGTGACTTTTGATGCCGATGGCCAGCACGATCCCGCCGACGCCGCGGCGATGGTTGATCGCGCGCGCAGGGAGGACCTTGCCTTCGTCCTCGGGTCCCGTTTCCTCGACGGTGGAGGCGCCCAAGTCGGCGCACTCAAGCGCACCCTGCTGCGCTTCGGTGCGATGGCCGCTCACGCCCGCACCGGCATGGCGCTCACCGACACGCACAATGGCCTGCGCGTCATCCGTGCCGACGCCCTCGCCCACGTGCGCCTGACCCAGGGACGCATGGCCCACGCCTCGCAGATCGTCTCGCAGCTGGCTGGCTGTGGCCTGCCCGGTGCCGAACATCCCGTGACGATCTCCTACACGGACTATTCGCGCGCGAAGGGCCAGCCGCTGCTCAATTCCGTCAACATCGTCGTCGACCTTGTGTTGGGAGTGGGAGAACGATGAGTGCCTACCTGCTGATTCGTGTCCTTCTGCTGCTCGCACTCGCCGTCATCGCGTGGTGGCTCACGCGCCCGGTTTCCTCAGCGTCCTCCCTCGCGATGCGCCGCATTGGGATCGGTGCGCTCGTCGCTGCTGCGGTTGTCGCAATCCTCGTGCCGTCCCTGGCGAACAGGCTGGCGCACGTGATCGGCGTTGATCGCGGGGTGAACCTGATAGTCTACGGCCTTGTCGTCGCGTTGATCGCTCAGATGGTCACCGCCTACCGGCGCGAAGCGCGCATGGAGGCACGTGTGGCGGCGCTCGCGCGTGCGCTGGCGCTGGCGGGGGTGCGTCCTCCTGACGAGGCAGTGGTTTCCACCGGCGATCACTCCCCTGAGACGAGGGATCCTCAGCAAGTGGAACACGCCGCTTCCCCACCACATTCCCCGACAAACACGACCGATAACGATATGGTTACAAGTGATGAGTAACATGAATCTGCGACCGATCCAGCACTCGGCTGTTAACTTTGGGCGCTTTGGCCTCCTGCGATATACGCTCACCATCCTGATGGTCGGCGCTCTCTTCGCCACGTCAACGGCGTGCTTCCTCTACGCCAAAATCAGTGCCGATTTCGCCGACCGAGTCGTGGACATCGGCGACTATCAGATCGACGGGAACGCTCAGGCGACCCCGGATTCGTTTGACGGCCGCGCCCTCAACATTCTCGTCGTCGGCACAGACTCGCGTAACGGCGACAGCGGCAATGTCGGTGCAGGTGACGAGGAGGAGGTCCCCGGCCTTCGCAACGACTCGACGATGGTTATCCACGTCAGCGCCGACCGCTCTCGTGTTCAGGTCGTGTCGATTCCGCGCGACACGCTGGTCGATATCCCCGCGTGTAAGCACCGCGACGGATCGACCAGCGAGCCCATCGAAGAAGAGATGTTCAACAACTCCATGTTCTACGGTGCCGACGGTGGTAACACCGACGCCGACATCGCGCCCGGTATTGCGTGCGTGAAGTCGACCATCGAGAACATGTCGGGCATGACGATCGATTCCTTCATGGTCGTGAACTTCGCCGGCTTCATCAAGATGATCGACGCCCTGGGCGGTATCTGGTTCAACATCCCTAATCACATCGAAGATGAGTCCGCTCAGCTGTACATCGACGCGGGATGCTGGAAGTTGGACGGCACTCAGTCGCTGGCCTACATGCGCTCGCGCAAGGGCCAGGGCGATGGCTCCGACATCTCTCGTATCGGCCGCCAACAGCAGCTCATCTCCGCGATGCTTCGCGAGCTTCAGGCCAAGGACTACGTCACCGACTCCGGCGCGCTCCTCACCTTCCTGCAGGCCGCGATCCAGTCTGTCAACGTCTCCCCGAACCTGGGCGATGCCAGCGCAGATACTAATTTGCTGCTCAATGTCCTGTCGAAGATCGACCGCACGAACATCCAGTTTGTGACGATGCCCGTCGAAGAGCCCTACTGGGATCCGAACCGACGCATTGCTGCTGAACCGATGGCCCGCAACATGTGGACCGCGCTCAAGCAGGACAAGGCGCTGCCCGTGGGTACGACCTACACGGATGGCAACGGCGCGCAGCTGGTGGTCCCCGACCCGAAGGCTGCACAGGCCGTGCCCTCGCCGACGCCCTCTGCGGCCGACACTCAGAACGCCGGTCAGCCCCAGAGCACCACGGACAATACCGAGCAGTCGGCCTCCGTTGAGAACAACGCAGCCAACGAGGCTGCCGCCCAGAAGAACGCCGCCACCTGCCCGCCGAAAGACAAATGAGCACTCCTCCCTCGTTCACGCCCAACCCGAAACGACGCCGCCCCGACTTCGATGACGCGCACGTCATCGGCCAGGAGGCTCCCTCCGGCGCGCCCATTCCCCCACCTGAGGGGATCGCGCCGCAGATGTGGAGGATTTCCGAGGACGGTGCCGACTCCTCGCGCCCGCTGATGCCGCCGACCCTGGATCAGCCCCAGCGCGATCCGTCCTCGCTGTTTCCGAGACGTTCCGCTCCTACCCCGCCCCCGTCGTTCGCGCCGGGATCTGCCGCGCGCAAGTCGTTGCGCACGCGCCAGGCGGACTCGTCACAGATCCCGTCGTCCTCCCCCAAGGGGGCGTATCCTGTTCCGACACCTGCGTCCTCCGCCCGTCGGAGTGCGCCGGTTCCGAATCCGCCTGCCACGCCCGACGAGACGACGGTTGCCCCGACCCCACCGTCCTTCGCACCCGGCTCTGGCGACGCTGCCGCAACCCGCACCCCAGCGGCTCCCAGCTTCGCGCCTGGCTCCGGCAATACTGCAACGCCCCGCACCCCAGCGGCTCCCAGCTTCGCGCCCTCGGGTAACGGGCCGCGCCAGGCGAGCGCCACACGCTCCCAGGCAGTCCCCGCCGACCCGGTCCCCACACCCGGCGCTACGCCGTCGCGCACCGCTCCGGCGACAGCTCCGAGGCCTCGGCGCAAGCGCCGCCGACGCCTGGTCCTCAAGACGCTGTCTGTCCTCCTGGTCATTGTTCTCGCGTGGGGCGGATTCCTCGTGTGGGACGCGAACACGAACATCGGGCGCGTAAGCGCACTGTCGGGCGGGGCGGATACTCCCGGTACGACGTACCTCTTGGCCGGTTCGGACTCGCGTGCGGACGGCGCCGTGCAGGACGGCTTTGAGGGATCCGAGCGCGCTGACTCGATCATGCTGGTCAACATCGCAGCGAACGGCCAGGCTGTCGCGCTGTCGATTCCCCGCGATACCTACGCTGAGATTCCCGGCGTCGGCTGGGACAAGATCAACGCTTCCTACGCCTACGGCGGCCCCCAGCTCCTGGTCGAGACAGTCGAGAAGCTGACGGGTTTGACCATCGATCACTTCGTGCAGATCGGCATGGGTGCGGTGCCCGACATGGTGGACGCGGTCGGCGGCGTGGAGCTGTGCTACGACCACGACTCGAACGACGAGTACTCGGGCCTGAACTGGACTGCTGGCTGCCACACGGTGGACGGCCCCACCGCCCTGCAGTTCTCGCGTATGCGATACCAGGATCCGGAGGGCGATATCGGTCGTACGAAGCGTCAGCGTCAGGTGATCTCCAAGGTCGTGTCCGAGGCTGCGTCCCCCGCGACCCTCATCAACCCCGCGCGGACCCTGCGCGTGGAGCGCGCGGGTTCCAAGTCGTTCACTGTCGATGAGGATTCCTCGATCATGACGGTCGCTTCTCTCGTGATGGCGCTGCGCAGCGCCTCGTCCGACGAGCTGATGGGTGTCCCGCCCATCGAGTCACTGGACTATACGACCAGCGCGGGTGCCTCGGCGGTCCTGCTACGTGATGAGACGGCCCCTGACTTCTTTGCCAAGCTGCGCGCAGGTAAGCTCACGACCTCGGATTTTAACCAGATCGGCTGACGTCCTCAGGCGCACCCGAGCGCAGAACAAGCCGCGGCCTCGTTCCCTCAATTCAAGGGACGAGGCCGCGACCGTGTCAGGCGTTAAAGAGGCTCTCAGGCACCGGGTACCGTGATGGGTCGCGGACCTGCCTGCCAGCCTTCCCAGGCGGAGGTGAGGATCTCGTCGAGACCGTTGTTGGCCTTCCAGCCCAGGTCCACGCCGATGGACAGCGGGTCACCGATGAGCTTGGGCGGATCGCCGGCGCGGCGCTCGAGGACCTCGACGGGGAAGTCCCAGCCGATGACGCGGCGCAGGCCGTCGATGATCTCCTGGACGGAGGTGCCCAGGCCGGTACCGACGTTGTAAGTGTGGTGGTCGGGCTGGCGGCCTTCGGCGAGGACGTCGAGGGCGGCGATGTGGGCCTCAGCCAGGTCCATGACGTGGATGTAGTCGCGCACGCAGGTGCCGTCCGGGGTGTCGTAGTCGGCGCCGAAGATCTTGGCGCTCTCCCCGCGCTCGAGGCGGTCGAGAACCATGGGGATGAGGTTCATGATGGCGGGGTCGGCCAGGTCGGGCCAGCCGGCACCGGCGACGTTGAAGTAGCGCAGGCCGATCCACTTCAGATCCCAGGCGCGCTCGCAGTCGGCCATCATCCACTCGCCGATCAGCTTGGTTTCGCCGTAGGGGTTGATGGGGTGGCCAGCCATGTCTTCGGTGACGACCTCGGCGGTGGGCATGCCGTAGACGGCGGCGGAAGAGGAGAAGATCATCTGGTCGACGCCCGCGTCCTCCATGGCAGCCAGGACGTTAGCCATGCCGCCGATGTTCTGCGCGTAGTACCAGGCGGGGCGCTTGACGGATTCTCCGACCTGCTTGCGGGCGGAGAAGTGGATGACGGCGGTGATGTCCTCGTCCATCATGAGGGTGGACAGGGTGGACCGCGCTTCGTCCGTGGCGACGTCGAGGCGAACCAGGGGCGTATCCCCGACCCGGGCGGCGTTCGAGGTGGACAGGTCGTCGACGACGACGACGCGATCCCCGCGCTGACGCAGGAGGCGGACAACATGGGCGCCGATGTAGCCGGCACCGCCACAAACGAGAATGCTCATGGCTTCAGGATACGACGGTGGGAGCGCCCGCGCCTACCCGCGCGGAGCTTGTGGGGGCTTGTCAGTAGTCCTCGGCGACGCGCTTGGCGAGGGCTGCGCCCTTGGCGCTGGCGACGTCGCGCAGGTCCTTCTGGAAGTCGCGCATGTGTGCGCGCAGACCTTCACACCACGATCCTTCGCCGGCGCCGAGGATACGGGCGGCGAGCAGCCCGGCGTTGCGCGCGCCCGCGATGGACACGGTCGCGACGGGCACGCCGGCGGGCATTTGGACGATGGAGTGCAGGGAGTCCACGCCGTCGAGGTGCTTGAGGGGAACGGGCACGCCGATGACGGGCAGCTCGGTGAGGGCGGCGAGCATGCCGGGAAGGTGGGCGGCACCGCCGGCTCCGGCGATGATGACGCGCAGCCCCCGCTCCGAGGCGCTCCTCCCATAGGCGACCATGTCCTCGGGCATGCGGTGGGCGGAGACGACGCCGACTTCGCAGCCGATGGCGAACTCGGCGAGTGCTGCGACGGCGGGTTCCATTGTGGGCCAGTCTGAGTCGGAACCCATGACGACACCGACGAGGGGGCAGTCGCTGGTTGCCGTGAGCTGGATGTCGAGGTCGGTGGTCATGGGCGGTCCTTTCGGGAGGGGACGAGGCCGGGGCGCTCTCGCCGTTCGGCCGACGGTTGGGTGGTCAGTCGGTGGCGGAGGTGCCGTGCAGGGCCTCAACGGCGGCCCGTGCGCGCGTCAGGGCCACGTCCGGGTCCTTGTCGACGACGGTGACATGGCCGAGCTTGCGGCCCGGGCGCACCTCTTTGCCGTAGAGGTGGACTTTCGCTCCGCCTCCCCCGGCTTCATAGGCGGCGGCGAGGGCACGCGCGGGCTGGTTGTAGGCGGAACCCAGCAGGTTAACCATGACGACGTGCGTGCCCGGGGCCTTGAGGTCGGTAGAGCCGAGTGGCAGGTCCAGGACGGCGCGCAGGTGTTGCTCGAACTGGCTGGTGACGGCCCCATCGATGGTCCAGTGTCCGGTGTTGTGGGGGCGCATGGCCAGCTCGTTGACGAGGACTCGCTCGTCCGCTCCCTCTCCGACGACGAACATCTCGACGGCCAGGACGCCGGTGACGCCCAGCTCCGAGGCAATGCGTTCTCCGATGCGGCGCGCTTCGGCCGCTGTCTCGGGTCGGATACCGGTCGCGGGAGCCGTGACCTCGGCGCACACGCCGTCCACTTGGACGGTGGAGGCGACGGGCCAGGAGGCAACCTCGCCCGAGGGGGTGCGCGCCAGCAGGGCCGCCACCTCACCCGTGAAGGGCACCAGGGCCTCGGCCAGGAGCGGGCCGCTTCCCCACCATGACTCGACGTCGGCGGGGCTGTGGGCTACCGCGACGCCGTGGCCGTCGTAGCCGCCTCGTGGGGTTTTGACGATGAGGGGCCAGCCGATGACCGCTCCGAAACGCTCCAGCTCAGCCGCGTTGTCGACGCGCGCCCATGCCGGGCAGGGGATGCCCATCTCACTCAGGCGCGCGCGCATCTGAAGCTTGTCCTGGGCGTACAGGAGAGCGGAGGCCGGGGGTTGCACGGAGACGACGCGCGCGGCTTCCTCCATGGTTTGGGCAGGAATATGCTCATGCTCGAAAGTGAGGACGTCCGCACCGTCGATGAGCGCGCGAACGGCGTCCAGATCCTTGGGGGCACCGACAGCCTTGTCGACGGTCACCAGACCGGTCGACCCATCCTCGGCCTCGACGAGGGCCCGAAGGTTAATGCCGAGCGCGATAGCGCTCTCCTGCATCATGCGTGCCAGCTGTCCGCCGCCAATGACGGCCACGGTGGGAGGAGTCAACATATCGCGTTCCACGCCACCCAATCTACCGCTCTCCTAGAAGCGACGCGAGCGGCGTCCCATGGAAATGAGCGGCCCTTCGGGCATGACGCGATCAGGGTCCAGGGACGCCGGGATTGCGGCGACGGATATCGTGAAAACGGGGGGAATGTTGGACTTGAGTTCCAGGCGCCCGCCCATCGCCTGGGCCAGGTCGTGGGCGAGGGCCAGGCCGATGCCCGTCGAACCGTGTCCAGACACACCCTTTTCGAAGATGTCGGGTGCCAGGGCTTCGTCGATACCTTCGCCTTCGTCGCTGACCTCAATGATAACGCCGCGTTTGGAGGAACCGGCGTGCGCCCACACGCGCGTCATTCCATCTCCGTAACGCAGGGAGTTTTCGATGAGCGTGGCCAGTACCTGTCCGAGTTTGCCGGCGTCGGCCAGGATTGGGCGCTCGGCCTCGTCGAGAAAGACGAGGGGACGGCCTGCCGCCTTAAACTGGTCCTCCCACTCTTCGCGGGCGGTGTTGAAGACTTCGAGGATGTGGATGGCCTCGGTTTGCCCACCGTTTTGGCGCTTGGAGACATCGAGGAGTTCGGAAACGACGTTGGTCATGCGCTCGACCTGTTCGAGGCAGGTGCGGGCTTCGGCACGCACTTCCTCCTCGGAGGAGATGAGTTCAATTTCCTCCAGGCGCATCGACAGGGCGGTGAGCGGCGTGCGCAGCTGGTGGGAGGCGTCGGCGGCGGCTTGGCGCTCGGCGGCGAGGCGTCCGGCCATGCGCTCGCCTGTGCGGGCGAGTTCCTCGGAGACCAGGTCGATCTCTTCGATGCCGGATTCTTCAACGCGAGCGCGCACGCCGCCGGAGCCGATCTGCTCAGCCTGTGCGGCCAGGTAGATGAGAGGCGCGGACAGGGAACGCGAGAGCGAGCGAGCCATGAGCAGGCCGATCAGCATAGAGCCGATCATGCCAGCACCGAACATGCCGCACGCCCACAGGATGCGGGTGGTCGCGCCCGAGGCTGAGGAGGTGAGCTGGACACTCACGCCACTCGGGGACTCCGCAAAGGCTGTCATCGTGCGCCCGATCGGCTCAGTCTCGTCCGTAATGAGGTTGTGGCCGGGCACGAGAATACGGTAGCTGAGTTCGTCGCGGCCCTCATTCTGGTCGGCGACGAGCGCCGCTACTGACTCAGCGTCCGTGCTTTCGCCCGCCGCGTTGCGACGGTCGATGCTCTGAACGATGCGCTGGGCAGCGACTTCCAGGTCACGCTGCTCGGAAGCCCAGATAGACACCGAGGCAAAAAACGCGCCGGGCAGGCCCATGACGACGCACACGACAGCGACGACGGAGACAATCATCCTCACCGCGCGTGCGCGCATGGTGACCCTCCTTTAGCGACGGATTAGCGCGCGCTTTCGAATCGGAAGCCCATCCCGCGCACGGTTGTAATGTAGTGCGGGTCGGTCGCGTCATCGCCGAGCTTACGACGCAGCCAGGACACGTGCATGTCCAGGGTCTTGGTGGAGCCGGTCGGGTCGGAACCCCAGACCTCGCGCATGAGCGCGTCGCGAGCGACGACGGATCCGGCCTCGCGCAGCAGAACGCGCAGCAGGTCGAACTCCTTGGCCGTCAGGCTCAGCTCCACGTCGCCGACGAAGGCGCGATGGGCTGCGACGTCCATGCGGATGTCCTGGGCGCGCAGCTCGCCTTCAGCGGGTTCTGCGACCTGACGACGCAGGAGCGCGCGTACGCGGGCGAGCAGCTCGGCCAGACGGAAGGGCTTGGTCACGTAGTCGTCCGCGCCCGCGTCGAGGCCGACAACCATGTCAACTTCGTCTGTGCGTGCGGTGAGAATGAGGATCGGGACCCGGTTTCCGGCGGCGCGGATCTCACGGGCGACGTCGAGGCCGTCCATGTCAGGCAGGCCGAGGTCCAGGACGACCAGGTCGACGCTGCGTGTGTCGGCCAGGGCTGCACCGCCCGTGGCGTGCGCGCGCACGTCGTATCCTTCCCTGCCCAGGGCCCGCGCGAGGGGCTCGGAGATGGCCGGATCGTCTTCAACGAGGAGAACTGTAGTCACACTCTCATCTTAGCAATTCTGAACCAAAACTTTCACCTCTCTTGACCCAAAAAACGTGGGCGTCAGGAGTCAACGAAAGACGCTGAGAACGCTCGCGTCAGGCGACACGAGCAGAGAGCAGGTAGGGAGAAACAGGCCCAAAACCGCGCAAGTCTGCGGTCGGGAACTCCTCGAGTTCGTACCCTTCGCCACCCTTGCCAGCGGCGATCGCAGCCGCGGTGGCAGGATCGGTGAGTATCTTACCGACCGGCGCGATGTCCACGAGGCGAGACGCCAGATTAACGGTCGGACCGAAGACATCGCCGGAGCGCGAAAAGACGTCACCACGCACAAAAGACGCGCGTACGGGAAGCATTTCATCGTCCGCATTGAGACGTTCAATGAGGGCGGTTGCCACGCGCAATCCGGTGGGCAGGTCATCGGCGATGTAGAGAACGGCGTCGCCGATCATCTTGACGACGCGACCGCCCTCTTCGATGACCGCCGTCCGGCTTTCTTCCTCGAAGCGCTCGATGAGGCCGACCAGAGCATCCCCGAGAATCGTTGAGGACGAGGTGTAGGAGACCATGTCCACGAAGCCGAGGCAACGATTGAGCGGGAAGCGGCTGTGACGCTCCTCGTGACCGCGCTGAGAGACCTCGCGGTCAAAGCGCGAGAGGGTCGCCTCGAGCTGACGACGCCAGGAGTACACGAACATCTCCTGGAAGACGTCGATGTGCTCACGCATGTGGTCGAGCACGTACATGCGAGCCGTCGTGTCGTCCAGCATGAGCCGACGCATCGAGTCCTCCACCAGGGCCTCAAACTGCCACAGGGCGAGACGGTCGGCCAGGTGGGAGTTGGCGCGCAGGAGCGAGCGCGACGTGGCGGTATCGATAACACCAGACTCGACGAGGTCGTGCCACTTGCCAAACACGTCGATGTCACGCTGGGAGAACATCCGCTCATCCGGATCGGGGGCTTGGAAGCCCAGGGCGATCCAGAACTGTAAGACGCGCTCGATCGGAGTGTCCGTCGCCTCGGCGAGGTCGCGGGCAGAGTATGTGAGATGACCACCGAGCAGCTGGGGAACGTAGCTGGTTGCGGTGAGGTCATCGGGAGATGCATGGGACGATGCCGCACGCTCATCCATCGCGATTCCCTCCTCGTCAGGCTGACTCAACACCACATCAGCGGATGATAAGTATAGTAGATCACGCTTTAAGGTCACAGTAAATTATGACCTCACGCACTGACAATTGTAGTAGACTGATTGATTTTCCACCACTCATTTGCACATTTACCTGCGACAACTCCGTTTTTTGCACTATTTTGCAGCTTGACTGCGCGCGACGTGACACATGGTCCACAATGTGCCTATGCGCCTCGTTCTTGCCTCCGCCTCCCCCGCCCGCCGTGCCACGCTCATCGCGGCGGGCATCACGCCAATAGTCCGGGTGTCCACCGTTGACGAGGAGGCCGTCCTCGCCGCGCTGCCCGGCGGACGCGCATTCTCAGGAGGTGCCACCACCCCCGCTGACGAGGTGGCGGCCCTCGCCGCCGCCAAGTGCGCGGACGTGTGCGAGGCTCTGGCCCAGGGAGACCCAGAACTGCCCGAGGGGGATCCCGTCCTCGTCGTCGGCTGCGACTCGATGCTCGAGATTGACAGTCAGATGCTCGGCAAGCCCCACACTCCCGAGGTTGCCCGCGAGCGCATCCGCGCCATGCGCCGCACGAGCGCCACCCTGTGGACGGGACACTCGGCAGCGATCCTCGCCCCAGCCTCGTCGACCGACGGGAGGACGGGCACGCGCACGGTAAGCGCAAGCGTCACCCGCTCCGCCTCGACCCAGGTCCACTTCGGAGACATCTCGGACGCAGAGATCGACGCGTACGTGGCGACGGGCGAGCCGCTGCACGTGGCAGGATCCTTTACAGTAGATGGCCTGGGCGGTCCCTTCATCGAGGGCGTGACGGGCGATTATCACTCGGTCGTCGGCATCTCGTTGCCGCTGCTGCGCTCCATGGCCTCCGAGCTGGGCGTGTTTTGGCCGGACCTGTGGGATGCGCCGCGCCCCTGAGTTTCACTCCGAAACGACCCGCGTAATCCCCGTACTGTAGGGGCATGGATAACAGCACTGCATGGGGCGTCGGCCTCGCAACGATCACCCTGGACGGAACAACTCTCGACACGTGGTATCCCGCCCCGCACCTGGGCGAACCCGGGAGCGATGAGGAGCTGGCAACTTCGCTGGCCCTGCTGGAGCGCGTGGACGATGCGCGCCGCGTGCGTACCGTCGTCGTGACGACGACGATTGACCTGACCGCGGCCCCCGCCTCGACCGAGGACGCTTACCTGCGCCTGCACCTGCTTTCCCACCGCCTGGTGGCGCCCAACACGATCAACCTGGACGGTATCTTCGCGGTGCTGCCCAACGTCGTGTGGACGGATGCGGGTCCGTGTGCGGTCGCCGATTTCGAGGCCACCCGCCTGCGCCTGCGCGCCCGCGACGGTCGCCCCGTCACTGTGCAGGGCATCGACAAGTTCCCGCCGATGGTCAACTACGTACTGCCCTCGGGCGTACGTATCGCCGACGGCACCCGTGTGCGCCTGGGTGCCTACCTGTCCGAGGGCACGACCGTCATGCACGCCGGCTTCGTCAACTTCAACGCGGGCACGCTGGGTCGCTCCATGGTCGAGGGCCGCGTCTCGCAGGGCGTCGTCATCGGCGACGGCTCGGACGTGGGCGGCGGTGCCTCCACGATGGGCACGCTGTCGGGCGGCGGTAAGCAGCGCGTGCGCCTGGGCGAGCGCTGCCTGCTGGGCGCGAATTCGGGCCTGGGCATCGCTCTGGGCGACGACTGCGTGGTCGAGGCCGGCCTGTATGTGACCGCCGGCGCGAAGGTGACGCTCATTGATTCCTCCGGCGAGACTGAGCCGCGCACGATCGCAGCGCGCGAGCTGTCGGGTGCGTCGAACATTCTGTTCCGCCGCAACTCTCAGACGGGTCGCATCGAGGCCATCGCCCGCGCGGGCGTCGTGGGCATCGAGCTTAACGACGCGCTGCACGCGTCGAACTGACGAGGACACACCGAACGAGGCCGGGGTGCGTCATGCGTCCCGGCCTCGTATCGTTGTAGAAACCGTCAGCGGGCGGACCAGGCTTCGCGGATGCGGTTGGCCGCGGCTGCCACGCGCTCGTCGGTGGCGGTGAGGGCTACGCGCACGCGCCCGTGGGCAGCGGTGCCGTAGAAGTCGCCGGGAGCGGCGAGGATACCGAGATCGGCCAGTCGGTCCACGAGCGCCCACGAGTCGGTCGGGTTGGCGGGGTCGGCGACCCACAGGTACAGGCCGGCTGCACTGTCGGGGTCAACGTCGAGGCCGGCGTCGGTCAGGGCCTCGAGGAGGAGGGTGCGTCGCGCGGCGTAGACCTCCCGCTGGTCCTCGACGTGCTCGGTGTCAGTCAGGGCGAGGGCCATCGCATGTTGGACGGGGGCGGGCACCATGAGGCCAGAGTGCTTACGCGCGTTCACGATGGGGGCGACCAGCGCGGGGTCGCCGTAGATGAGGGCGGCGCGGTAGCCCGCGAGATTCGACTGTTTGGACAGCGAGTACAGGACGAGGAGGCTGCTCGCGTCACCGTCGCAGACGTCGACATTCAGCAGGGAGGGCACGCCCTCGCTCACATAGGGTTCGGCCCAGGGCAGGGCCGCGTAGCACTCGTCGGAAACAACGACAGCACCGTGGGAGCGCGCCCACGCGACGACTCCGCGCAGCTCATCCTTACTCATGACGTGTCCGTCGGGGTTGCCGGGCGAGTTCAGGTAGACGAGGGTAGCCTCGGGCCACGAGTCGGGGTTCGTCGGGTCAACGGGGACGGGAGTCGCTCCAGCCAGGCGGGCACCGATGTCGTAGGTCGGGTAGGCAACCTCGGGAACCAGAACGGTGTCGCCGGGGCGTACGCCGAGCAGGAAGGGGAGCCAGGCGACGGCTTCCTTCGAGCCAATCGTAGGAATCACGCCGCCGGGGCCGACATCGACCATGCCCCGTCGCGCCCCCCAAGCGAGGATCGCATCGCGCACCTCAGCGGTGCCAATCACCGTCGGGTAGCCGTGCGCGTTGGATGCCTCGGCGAGCGCATCTCGGATGAACGCGGGGGTGTCGTCGACGGGCGTGCCGACGCTCAGATCACAGATTCCCCCGGGATGTGCAGCTGCGCGCGCTTTGGCGGGCGCAAGCTGATCCCAGGGGAATTCGGGCAGGTCGAGGGGGCGAGGCAGCGTAGTTGTCATGCCCCTACCCTATCGACTGTCAGAGGTTTTCGGCCTTCCATTCCTCATTCTGAGGAGGCAGCGCGGCAATCATCGGGTCGTCGTAGTCCTGGACGCCGGTCTTCTGGGCACCGCCGGGGCTGCCCAGCTCGTTGAAGAAATCGACGTTGGCGCGCAGGTAGTCCGCCCATTCCTCGGGCAGGTCATCCTCGTAGAAGATCGCTTCGGTGGGGCACACAGGCTCGCACGCGCCGCAGTCCACGCACTCCTCGGGGTGAATGTAGAGCGTGCGCTCCCCCTCGTAGATGCAGTCGACGGGGCACTCATCCACGCACGCGCGATCCTTGACGTCCACGCACGGCTGCGCGATGACGTAGGTCATGAGACGTTCCTCCTGGTCAGTTCTAAAGACTCGTTGATTCTATTATTCACGTATGAGTAGCCCCGAGTCACCCACCGCACATATTCCCGCGGAAAACGGCGCATTGTCGCCGTATGCCCAGCGCGCACACACCGGCGCAGGAGAGCAAATTTCCGCACGCCCTCTTCGCGCAATTCCCGATCTGCCGTGGATGCGCTTCGAGGTCGGCGAGAGAATCGTCATCCGTTACCGCCTGGCAGACGGTCTGCACGACGCCCTGGGAGAGGCCTTAGAGGTGGCTCCCACCCACGTCACGGTCGCGACGAGGCGTGGGCCGGTTCGTGTGGATGCCCGCACGATGGTGACGGGCAAGAGGGTGCCTCCCCCGCCCACGATCTAGCGGGCGGAGGGGCGCACTCGGGTGGGTCAGCGGTTGGCGCGGCGCTCGCGAGCGGCGATCTTGAAGCGCTCCTGAGCGTCCAGGACGACCTTGCGCACGCGCACGGCCTCGGGGGTGACCTCGACGCACTCGTCGTTGGCTGCGAACTCGAGGGACTCCTCGAGGGTCAGCTTGCGCGAGGGGGTCAGCGACTCGTACACGTCTGCGGTCGCGCTGCGGGTGTTCGTCTGCTTCTTCTCGCGGCAGATGTTCACGTCCATGTCCTCGCCGCGCGGGTTCTCGCCCACGACCTGGCCCTCGTAGACCTCCGAGGAGGGTTCGACGATGAAGGAGCCGCGCTCCTGCAGGTTCGTCATCGCGTAGGGGGTGGCCTGGCCGGCGCGGTCGGCGACGAGCGAGCCGGTGAGGCGCTGCTCGATGGTGCCCTGCCAGGGGGCGTAGCCCTCGGCGATGGACGACGCGATGCCGGTGCCGCGCGTTTCGGTGAGGAAGCGCGTGCGGAAGCCGATGAGGCCGCGGGCGGGGACGACGAACTCGAGGCGAATCCAGCCCGACCCGTGGTTCGCCATGGTTTCCATGCGGCCCTTGCGGGCGGCCATGAGCTGCGTGATGGCACCGAGGTACTCTTCGGGGATGTCGATCGTCATGCGCTCCATGGGCTCGCTGAGGACGCCGTCGATCTCCTTGGTGACGACCTGCGGCTTGCCGACGGTCAGCTCGAAGCCCTCGCGGCGCATCTGCTCAACGAGGATCGCCAGGGCGAGTTCGCCTCGGCCCTGAACCTCCCAGGCGTCGGGACGCTCGGTGGGCAGGACCTTCAGCGACACGTTGCCGACGAGTTCACGGTCCAGGCGGTCCTTGACCTGTCGCGCCGTGACCTTCGCGCCTTTGACGCGACCCGCCATGGGCGAGGTGTTGATGCCAATCGTCATAGAGATCGCCGGGTCGTCGACCGTGATGAGTGGGAGGGGACGCGGGTCCTCGAGGTCAACGAGGGACTCACCGATCATGATGTCTTCGATGCCGGCGACGGCGACGATGTCGCCGGGCGCAGCGGAGTCGGTCGAGACGCGCTCGAGGCCCTCGGTGGCCAGCAGCTCGGAGATGTGCACGCGCTGGATGGTGCCGTCGTGGCGGGCCAATCCCACGTCGGCCCCCTTCTTGAGGGTGCCGTTGTGGATGCGCAGCAGGGCCAGACGGCCCAGGAAGGGCGAGGCATCCAGGTTGGTGACGTGCGCCTGCAGGGGCATGTCCTCGTCGTAGGAGGGACCCGGGATGCGGCTGAGGATAGTCTCGAACAGGGGTTCGAGGTTCTCGGTGGGCAGCTGGCCGTCGCCCGGGTTCTCGAGGGAGCACTTGCCAGCCTTAGCGGAGGCGTACACGACGGGGACGTCCATGAGGGAGTCCACGTCGATGTCGATGCCCTCGTTCATGAGGTCCTCGCCGAGGGAGAGCAGCAGGGCGGTCGGCTCGGAGACGACCTCGTCGATACGCGAGTCGGGGCGGTCAACCTTGTTGACGACGACGATGACGGGCAGGTGGGCCTGGAGGGCCTTGCGCAGGACGAAGCGGGTCTGCGGGAGTGGGCCTTCGGAGGCGTCAACCATGAGGACGACGCCGTCGACCATGGACAGGCCGCGCTCAACCTCGCCGCCGAAGTCGGCGTGGCCGGGGGTGTCAATGACGTTGATGGTGACGCCGTCCTGAAGGCCCAGGGCCTGCGCGGCGGGGCCGCGATAGTGGACGGCGGTGTTCTTGGCGAGAATGGTGATCCCCTTTTCTCGTTCAAGATCGCCGGAGTCCATGACGCGCTCGCCGGTCTTTTCGACCGTGTCACGCTCGGAGAATGCTCCGGATTGCCAGAGCATTGCGTCAACCAGCGTGGTCTTTCCGTGATCGACGTGTGCGACGATCGCGACGTTTCGCAGGTCGGGACGCGTGGGCATATCTGGACTCCTCACATGTGGACACCTATTATTGCGTGTGATGGGGCACAGAAGCCCGGTTGACAATCGGACGGCTGACCGATTCCACGCACATACCTCTCCAGAATATCGGCATACGGAGGGCCTATGCGCATGCCATCCTGCGAAATCCACCACGTCACCACCCCACCCAGCTGGACCGATTGGTCTATTTGCTGAGAAACAACCCCTCCACTTAACTGATAGATATGAGCGACATCGCCACCTTCTCTGCCACTGTCCCCTCAGCCTCGGCACAGATCACCCCTTTCGGGGCACACCTCCTGTCCTGGCATCCAACCAACGATGATGACGTCCTATGGCTTTCCTCCCGCGCCGTGCTCGACGGCACGACAGCAATCCGCGGTGGCGTCCCCCTCTGTCTTCCCTGGTTCGGGGGCCCTGATGACTCCCCATCACGACCAGGGCCGGGCGCGGGGGCTCACGGATTTGCCCGCACCTCCATGTGGAAGCTCCGCTCCTCGTCCCACCCCACGAACGACGCCCCGGCCTCGTTCTCTTTCGAGCTGCACCACACGGGCGAGACCTCCATGCTCTACCCCCATTCCTTCTGCGCGCGCCTCGATGTGAGCGCGGGTGACGAGCTGAGCATGAGCCTGACCCTGACGAACGAGGACGATCACCCCTTCGCGATTGAGGCCGCCATGCACACCTACCTGCGCGTCGGGGACGTCAAGGACGTGAGCATCGAGGGCTTGGACGGCGAGCGCTACTTCGACAAGGTGCGCGGCCGCTACGCCACTCAGTGCGGGGACCTGAGCTTCGTGGGTTTCACTGACCGCGTCTACACGACGACGCAGCAGGTCAGCGTCATCGACCCCAAGCTGGACCGACGCATCATCGTGGATAAGAACGGCTCCGGCTCCACCATCGCGTGGAACCCCTGGGCACAGGGCGCGGCCACCATGAGCGATATCGGCGAGGGCGAGTGGCAGCACTTCGTGTGCGTAGAGACCGCGGCGGTGCGCGAGAGGGCGCTGACGCTGTGGCCGGGCCACCCTCACATCATGACGCAGACCCTCGCCGTGGAGACGCTGGACTGAGCGGCCCGCGGGTAGGATTGAGGGCAGCTACGACCAGAAAGGCCACCATGGCTCTCACCTCCGCGATTGCGTCCGCCTACCTGTCTGTTTCCCGGTGGAAGCTGTCTACGCAGCCCCTGCCGGACAAGGTCATCGTTATCGGTGCCCCGCACACCTCGAATTGGGACGGCGTCTTCATGGCGATTTCCATGTGGAAGTCGGGGCGCACGTTCTCATTCCTGGTGAAGGATTCCGTGGTGAAGGCCCCGGTGCTGGGTTGGTTCGTCAAGAAGATCGGCGCGGTTCCCGTGGAGCGCAGCGCGGCCCACGGCCTCGTCGAGCAGGTCGCCCAGCGTATCCGCGAGTCCGACTCGTTCACGCTGTGCATCACCCCGAAGGGGACGCGTTCGCCGCGTGAGTTCTGGAAGTCGGGCTTCTACCGCATCGCCATGGAGGCGGATGTGCCGATCCAGCTGGGCTTCATCGACCGCAACACCCGCACCTTCGGGTGGGGGCCGACGTACCGTCTGACGGGTGATGTGCGGGCCGACATGGACGTGATTCGCGCGTTTTACGCGGGCAAGGTGGGCGTCAAGCCCGCCAAGACCTCGGTCCCGCGTCTGCGTTCCGAGGACGAGGCGTCGTGAGGGGTGCACGCGCAATGGCCTGCGCCGGTGGGGCGCTGGCGCTGTGTGCGCTCGGTGCGCCCGCTGTCGCGGATGATCCGACGCCGATTCACCTGGCTGAGGTCTACGACATCACTCCGGGGGTGTCCGCCACCCACGAGGTGACGCTCTCGACGGATCATCCGCTCATCGGCGAGCAGTGCCAATCGATGGGGACGGGCGCGCAAGCGTCCTCCGCCGTGCTGGTTGATGTCAACGGTATCGACGGCTGCCGCTTCACGTGGGTGCTGCCCAGTGCGGGGTCGGAGGTCGTGACGGTCGACTCTGGCGGCGTTTTCCACTTTCATTCGGAATCCGCCCGCCTTCTCGAGGGGTTTTCCACGCCCGAGGCCGTCGCCACCATCGACTCTGTCACGCTGGTCGCGCACGCCTCCGAGATCGTCGAGGCCTCGGAAGGTGGGGCCGTCACGTCTGCGGGCGTCTCGACGAAGACGGACGCGAGCACGGTCGCGTGGACGAATGTGCGTGACGATGTGACCGCGACGGGCACGGTGGACACCGATGCGGCGGCCGCGTCCCCCGCGCCTTCCGTTTCTCCCCCGCCGTCACCGTCGCCGTCGCCGAGCCGGGAACGAGGCGGGGGTTCCGCGCGCTCGTCCCTGACCCCGATCCTTGCGATCACCGGCGGTGTCCTCGCGCTGGTTCTCGTGGGCGCGTTCATTCGGTGGATTCGCCGGTCGCGTCAGGCGGCGGCCGACGCCCAATTCGATTGGGATGCATCCGTGCGAGCGTCGCAGCGCGAGGCCGCCTTGGAGGCGAAGGGGGTGGCAGCGCCCTACGCGTCTCCCACGCCTGGGTCCGCGCTGTCGGCGCTCACGCCTGCGCCGCCCGCACTGGAGGCCGATTCACCTCGTGACGAACCCGAGAAAACGCTGCCGGACCCGGAGTCCAGCGAGCGCTTCGCTCCCCCGACGGGCGACTGATCATTCGAGCAATGCTCGGGTGTTCTAGCCGATGTGGAAGTAACGCTCGACGAGTTCTTCGACGGACACCCGCGAGTCGGCCAGGTCGTCTCGCAGGTGCATGTCGCCCAGCTCGACCAGGCGTGCGGCCCACGAGTCAATGAGACCGACCGGGAACACGCCACCTTCCTCGTAGTCTTCGCGCTGCGTGAGAAGGCGGCCCGCGGCCTCGAAACACGAGGAGGGCAGCTGGTCGAGGCCGGGGGTCTGTGAGGCGTCACCGTCAACTTTGCGCTTGCGCGCGTAGTCGGCCATGCCGGGTCGCGTCAGCCCGATGCGCGCGGCAACCACAATACCTGCCAGGAGCAGCTGGATGGCCGCCGACCCGTCCGGGCTGCGCAGCTCGATGGTCTGCGAGTCGTTAGGAAGTCCTGCGATGGGCGGCTCGTTCGGGTTCGCGTCCCGGAACATTGAGTCGTCGATGTTCTGCCACCCGAGGGGCACGCGCACGAGGACTGATCGATTGCGGTCACCCCAGCAGATCGCGGTCGGCGCCTCCTGATGGGGCACGAGGCGCAGGAACGAGGTAGGCACGGTGTTCCCGAAAGCCGTCAGCGACGCAGCGTGCGACAGGTAGCCGCCGATGACTTTCAAGGCCGCCTCCGTGAGGCCCGATCCCGTAGAGAATTGGTTGACGCCGTCCTTGACCAGGCGGGTGTGGAAGTGCATGCCGGATCCGGCCTGCCCCACCGCAATCTTGGGCGAGAAGGACACTTCGATGCCGTATGAGTGGGCGACCTCGCGCAGCACCCACTTGGCCAGCACCATCTGATCGGCCGCGGCGCACGCGTCTACGGGCAGGAACTCGATCTCCTGCTGGATCATCTGACGCCCATCCGACACGAAGTTACCGACCTCGGAGTGGGCGTATTTGACGGCGCACCCCATGCTCACCAGGTGGAGCAGGGTCTCGGTACGTACGTCCTCCCACTTCGAGAACGGCCCAGACTCGTGGTAGCCACGCTGGGGTTCGACCCGGAACAACGGGTCCTCCGGGGAGAAGAGGTAGTACTCAAGTTCGCCGAGGGCCTCGAGGGTGCAGCCTGTCTGCGCCTCGAGGGCGCGCTGAGCCTTGCGCAGGATCTCCTGCGGGGCCGAGGCCAGGGGCGCTCCGCTCACATCGTAGAAACCGCACAGGAACTCCACCGTGGGGATCGCGGAGAAGGGGTTGAGGAACGCGGTGGCCAGGCGTGGTACCACGTACAGGTCGGAGGAGGTCGCCTCGACGAAGGTGAAGAGCGAGGATCCGTCGACGCGTTCACCGAGGGTGAGAACGCGGTCGAGATGTGCCTTGGATTGAATCGCAAAGTTAAGGGTCTTGAGCCGACCATCTCCGCCGACGTAGCGAAGGTTGAGCATCGAGATCCGATTGTCTTCGATGTATCCGATGATGTCGGCCTTCGTGAACTCTTGCGCGGGCTTCCCTAAGGCTTGCACGAGGGGATTCGGACTGAGGGAGACGGTGTCGGTCGAGAGCATCTCAAACTCCTCTTTGAGCATGACTTGTTTCACACGATCACCCCACACGTTACCACCACACGACTACTCCAACACCCGCACACCACCATCCGAAGTCCACACACCGCGCCCCACTGAAAGAGACCGCGGACATAAGTGAGGGCCGCGCGCCAATTCAGACACGCGGCCCTGTGCCCCCTAGCGGGGCGAGGTCCGGAGCAGGCATGGAACCCCACCCCGCCAGGCTCCTATGAGCGCGGCGACCACGATTTCAAGCGCTCAGCAAGTTCACGCGCGCAAGTATCCAAGCGCTCAGCTTCTAGCGCGTCCTCACGTTTGACTGCACGCCAATACTCGACCTTTGTGTGCAAGAACTCACGGCGCAATTCGATGATCTGCGCCTCCTCCTGAAGGCGCGCATCCTGCTGCTCAAGGAGGGAAATAAACTCGGAAATATCACGGTCTACACCCAAACCCGAGCGCACATAGTCCCGCATATCAGCAATCGACATACCCGACGCCGACAGACACGCGACCCAGGTGAGCAGCTCCAGGTCACCTTCCGTATAGATACGATGCCCACTCGAGGGATCGCGCGCAATGGCAGGAATAACGCTGACATCCTCGTAATAGCGCAGGGTGGATGGGGGCAAGCCAACGAGCGCCGCTACCTCCTTAATAGAGTACGTGCGCCCGGAGCCTGTTCCTGCCATGACCTCACCCTAAAAGACCTCAAGCCCTTGAAGTCAAGCGGAATTGGGGGACGTGCATCACGCGGCGCGACCTGCACAAAGATCGCGTCCGCGTGACCGTGCGGCCACTCACGACCGCGACGGGAGTTCGACCGCTAGACCACCATCATCGGAGAAGCTCCGCTCGATGCTGGAAGGCCCAAATCGAGAAGGGTTCATCTCGCATTTTCTTCTCCGCACGCCCCAGCAGCTCGCAGCCACCATTCGTATAAAAGCGAGCATTGGATTCCGTACACGTCACCAGTCCGTACGCGCGCCCACCCCGCTTCGCCACAAAGTCGGGAAGGACTTTGGCAACGAGCCATCGGCCTACTCCCCGACCCTGCATCCGCTTATCGACCGACAAAATCTCGAGATACCAGTCAAAATCGCCATTATCGATAGCGACCTGATCTCCGTCGTAGGCCGCCTGGGCAAAGTCAGCCACCAAGAGCGGAGATGCGTAGCGGAAGAGGCGATACCCGCCGCTGACCACGTTACGCCACAAGCCGATTGGCCGATCATGCATGAGTGCAACGGCGATAACCTGTCCCTCATGTTCAACGACGAGAGCGTTTCTGGAGGCCAGGTAGGCTTTCGCCATCATCTCGTTGAGGACAGCCAGACATTGTGGGTAACGCTCCGTCTGGTAGACATATGGCTTGAGCGTGAGATGAAATGGATAGTCAAGAAATCCTTCCGTGATAATGCGTGTCATTTCAGGAATATCTGCACTCGTTGCGGGCCGACACTTCACAGCGCCCCTCCTCTGTTAGACCAGATAGCACCTCGTAATAAGGTCGAAAACCTGACGTCAGGTAGACGGTTGTCATACTACGCGATGATTTCTCAGGAGACCTTGTCAGTTAGAGGATTTTTTCTTTGACATGCGAGGCATACCAACTTGACGTTCGGTCAGACATTCTCGGGCATCGTCCCCTCCATTGCTTTGCGCGCGCGAACAGACGATAATCGAGTGACCTAGATCCAGGAGGATTGCATGCGACTTTTCCGCACCCTGTGCGCAACGCTCGGGACCCTATTCATCGTGTCGACCCCGTCGTTAGCGGCCTACGCAGCCGCGATCCCGCCTTTGTCGGAGACGTCCGTCCTGGCTACGGACGTCCACCTCACTGACGCGGCATCGGCCCTTTCTGTGGAGAACAAGGGCAGCGCCACCGTGGCCGCACCGTTGCGTGCCGCCGCTGAGGAGGCATCGTCGACTCCATCTTTGTGGCTATTGACCGCCCTGATCATCAGCATCATCATCCTTGTTCTGGTGGTCGTCTTCATCGTCTACGCCTTGCGTTCACAGAAGGCCAAGAAGAAGTCACAGGCTCAGCGTGTGCCCCCCTCAGGCCAGGGAAGCGTTCCTTTCCCGGCACGGCCCGGCATGCCCGAGGCCTCGGCATACACTGGTGGTCCCGCTCAGTTCGGTCAGGGAGCAACGTACAACCCCTACCCTGCGCAGAATGCGACACCCGGTGACCCGACGCCGCGCGAAACGGGCTTCGTCTGGCAACGACAGACGGGGCCCGCCCCGACTGCTTCTCCGCAGCCCATCTACGCTCCCACAGCTGGCGGCATCCCCGGCCAGCCTCTCGGTGCTCCCATGGGCATGCCCCCCTCCGATCAGCGCGGTCCCAATTCTGCGACACCCCAGCACGAGCCGCAGCAGCCCACGATGGGTGGTGCCGCGGTGGTCCGCGGTACCGCTTCCATGTCGGGTGAGAAGACAGAACTGCTCACGACATTTGGCGGTTCAGATCCCGATGCGAAGACGCAGTTGTTCGGCACCTACGACGCCCAAGCCGACCCCGACGCCAAGACGCAGTTGTTCGGCACCTACGACGACCAAGTCGACCCCGACGCCAAGACACAGCTATTCGGCACCTACGACGACCAAGCCGCACCTGTCGCGGCTCCCGCTGCTGAGCCGGTCGAGGCACCCAAGACGGAACCGGTCGCGGCGTCCCATGGAGCAGCACCCGCAGCCCCCATTCCTGCGCCTGCACCTGAGACCACCCCTGCGACGCCCGAAGACCCCGGCGTGCTCACCGTCAAGCTCCCGCGCTACAAGCCCGAGGCGCAGTCCCAGCCCGCACCCGCACAAGAACCCCAACCCGAGCAACCCGCACCCGCTGAGCCAGCTGCGACGCCCGAAGACCCCGGCATGCTCACCGTCAAGCTCCCACGCTTCAAGCCCGAAGCACAGGCACAACCCACACCCGAAGCCGAGTCCGCCGCAGCACCCGAAGACCCCGGCGTACTCACCGTCAAGCTCCCACGCTACAAGCCCGAGGCGCAGACGGATCTCGCTCCCACACAAGAACCCCAACCCGAGCAGCCTGCCCCCGTTCAGTCCGCCGCGCAGCCGGAGCAGGTCAACGCGCCCGCTCCCGAGCAAGCGCCGGCCGAGGTACCTCAGTACGTTGACGTCCCGACCGTCAGGCTGCTGCGGGTCCCCACCCAGCAAGCATCTGCCGCGTCGCCCGCGCAGGCCGCAGCTCCTGAGCCGGAACACGTCGCATTACCCGAAGCGTCCTCCGCCCCCGCATCGACTGGCGCACCTCAGCCGGTTGCTGCGCCGCAGCCACCCGTCGCGCCCGAGGCGATGCCCGCCCCGGCCTCGTCCCTTGGGGATGACTCGGATGAAGGCGTGCCCACCGTGCAGATGCCTCAGTTCGACAGGATGGATTCCTTCGACTGGGACTCCCCCGCCGCGAGCCAGCAGGCCCCGCAAGCCCAGCAGGCACCGCAAGCCCAGCAGGCACCGCAGACTCCTGCGGTGCCGGCCGCGCCGCAGATGCAGGTACCTCAGCAGCCCATGCCGACGGCACCCGCTCAGCCCTTCCCGCCGGTAGATCAGGGCGCTGCCGCGCAGCAGGTTCCCACGGTACCCCAGGCTCCCGAGCAATCCGGCGGCTTCCAGGAGAGCTGGACCTCGCAGTTCTCGTGGAGCGAAGAGATCCGTCCGGAGCCGCAAGCGCAGAAGAAGCGCCGCTGGCCCTGGTCGAAGCGCCGCAAGCAGAAGGGTGAAGAAGAGGCCGCACAGGCGCTGCCCGAGGGCAATGCGCCCGGCGCTACCGCGCACATGCCGGTGATCGCCGTCGACGCGCAGGACGACGACTGGCAGAACTGGAACTCACGGAACTGACGTGTGAGACCCGAGGGGCGTTCGTTAGTGCGAGCGCCCCTCGGTTGTTGTCTCTTCCAGGGTGGAGGCGTTATCGGCGCTGATTTCGTCGGCCACCGCGGCGCTCACGACGCCCGTGGAGTCTTCCCCGGCCTCGTCGATGTATCCGTAGCGTTCCGCGAGGAAACGTTCCCGGTAGAGGTGGTCGGCCGTGTCGCCGATCGTGCGCATGAGGGAGGCGTTCAGGAACGCGCCCACGAGGATGCCAATGAACGGCACGATTTGGGCAACCTTCATGCCCGCCAGGCGCGAGCCAAGGGAAGCAACCAAGGGGTTCACAGCAGCCGAGATCGCGTTGGTCCCGACGGCATCCATTGGCCCTTGCTTGGCGATGTCACGCACGACCTTGTTGACGGCGATCAACGTCGTTTGCTTTTCGACGACCTGGTTGCCGGTAGCGCGTTTCGGATCGATCGCCTGGGAGAGAACCATCGTGGCGAAATGGTTTTCCGCGGGATCAACCGTGTCGTAGCCGTAATAGGCCGCCGTGTGGGAGACCAGGCGCGTCGCAGCGCCCAGGAACGTTACGATGTCGAGGGCGAGCGCAAAGGTCGTGATCGCAATGCCGGGGGCCGAGATGATCCCCAGGCCGAGGACGGCAGCGACCGAACCTCCAGTCGCGACGATGCTGGTCAGCGCACCTTCGATAGCCACGGCGCTCGAATACGCAATCTTCAGGTGAGGTCTCACCGGGCGAATCTGGTCGAGGCTCAAACCGAGGCTACGGATATCCTCCAGCCGCTCAACATCGTAACCCGCCTCTCGGTAAGACTTCAGAATGCGCTCGCGACGCACCGAGGCCTCGGATACCGACGTCGCCTTCTCCATGAGGCGCAGCGCCGACGAAGACATCGTCGAGGCGATGGCCGCGCCGCCGGGGACCTTTCGCGCGAGCCTGACTGCCTTCCTGACAGGTGCCATTGCGTAGGCGCGCAGGCGCTGGGAAATGACGCGAGGACGCAGGGGACTAATCTGTGCCTCTTTCCACTGCTGAATCTCGTCCCATTGGGCCGCGTCGGCGGCGCTCATGCGGGCACGTGTGTCGTCGGGCGCAGGTCCCTCAGTCGTAGCCTCTTCCTTCACGCCTCCACCCTACACAGCGGCGTCCTCCTATGCCCCTCGGACGTTTCCTCTCCCCTGTTATGCTTGTGTTTCGGTACTCACTCATGACCTCACGTGGGAGGAACGTCCGTGGATTCGCGCTCACAGCTCATCGCGCAGATCAATGCTCTGCATGAAGAACAAGAACACCAGAAGATCATTGCGCTCATCGAACGCGATGCGCCAACATCGCTGGACTACGAGCTGACTGGCCTGCTGGCGCGCGCCTACATTAACTACGCGCAGCCGTACATGGATTCCTTCAAGGAACTCATCGGGCACGCCGTCGAGCTGCTGCGCGGCGTTGAAGCAGAGGGCATGGCAGACCCGGTGTGGTACTACCGCATTGGTACCGCCCTGTACTGGCAGGATGAGGAGGAGAGCGCGCTGACCTACCTCGAGCAGTGCCTCGCCATGGATCCGACCAACGAGCACGCGCCGGAGGTCATCGAGCAGTGCAAGCGCGCTCTTGATCGCCGCCGGATTGTGCGCCCCGTTGATCTTCAGCGGGTCGTCGACTTCTTCGAAACGAATGACTACGCCTACGACGTGAAGGACAACCGCCTGCACACGGGCTTCACGAACGGCTTCTACGTGTTCTCGGTCGTCAACGACGGCGCGGACGTGAGCATGTGGGGCGCTGTGCGCGAAGAGGTCTCGATGGAGCTGCGTTCGCGCCTCCTGCAGGCTTGTAACGACTGGAACGCGTCCACGACGTGGCCCAAGGTCTACGTCGCGGCTCTGGACGACGGCCGTCAGCGCCTGTGCGCCGAGCAGTATGTGACTGCCCGTCTGGGCCTGACTGACTCGCAGCTGTTCGTCAATCTTGATCGTTTCATCTCGAGTGCCGAGTCTTTCTTCAAGGATCAGATCGAGCGCATCCCCGCGCTGGGCGGCACGGAGGAGTAAACGGCCCGACCCGTCCGTGCCGCCGCTCCGGTGAGCCGCGAGCGTGCGCTGGCCCGGGCCTCGTCCCTGTCGACGAGGCCCGGGTTCGTTATGTGCTCAGCTGTCACTACTCTCCCCGATCCGGCATACAATGTATGTACGAGCGGAAAGGAGCACGACATGTCTGCGCACACGACTGCCACAAAGTCATCTCGCATCAACCTGCGTTTGACGCCTGCGCAGGAGGAAAAGCTGCGCTACGTCGCGAGCACTACGCAGACGTCGCTGAGCGATTTTGTCCTCGCGTCCGCCCTGGAACGCGCGGATCAGGTGCTGGAGGACCGCACGGAGTTCGTCGCAACAGACGAGGATTTCGAGCGTCTGTTGGAGGCCCTGGACGCGCCGCTTCCGACGACAAAAATCCAAGCGCTCGCCGCCCGCCCCTCCCCCGTCGGATCGACGCTGACATGGACGGACTAGAGATCCCGGTGCTCGATGTTCCCCGCCGGTTAGCGCGCCATGACAAGCGCAGCGATTTCACGTGTGGAAACGACGAACTGGATACCTGGTTTCACCGCTATGCGTGGCAAAACCAGCGGGCCAACAACGCGGTGACCTACGTGTGCCAGCAGAGCGGGCGTATCGCCGGCTACTACGCGCTAGCGGCAGCGACGATTCGGCGCGAGTGGTCGCCGGATGACTTTGCTGCCCACCGACCCCGGTCAATCCCGTGCATGCTCCTGGCCAGGCTCGCGGTTGACCGCCGAGTACAGGGGCAGGGTGTGGGCGCGACGCTCCTGCTCGACGCGCTTCGCCGGACTCTCGCGGCATCGGACCAGTTCGGAATCACCGCACTGCTCATCCACTGCAAGGACGAGCACGCACGCGACTTCTACACGCATCACGTTGACGCACTGGTCTCTCCCATCGCCCCGCTGCAGCTCATCGTGCCGACGCAAACGATTGCACTCGCGTTGGGTACCGCGCACGAGTAGCTGCCCTCCGTCACGCGCCGCCGCTTCGGTGAGCCGCGAGCGCGCTGGCCCGGGCCTCGTCCCTGTCGACGAGGCCCGGGCTGTGTCACGCTCAGACGCGCGGCACGTAGACGCTCAGGCCCCCGTCACTGACGGTGCCCGTCAGCGTACCGTCCTCAGCAACGAACACGGCTGGGTGGCCGCCGATGAGGCACTCCCACTCCTCGCCCGCATGGTGGGTTCCCACGTACAGGGTTTTCTCGGCGGCGCGACGGTCGGAGAGGATGACGGCGCAGCCCGTGCCGGGCACGTCCGCCCTGCCTTCGCGGGCGAAACCGACGACGTCCGGGTTGTCGAAGGCGTTGTGTTGCGGGCCGATCGCGGCGCGGAAGCGCACGTCCATGAGGATGGGGAGCTCACGCACAGCAGGCAGGTCGCCGGTCTCGGGCGTTCCCAGGAGGTCCCCCCAGAAGACGCAGGGCACCCCGGCCTCGTTCAGGAGGATCAGCGCGTAGGCGGCTGCCTTGAACCAGGAGGCCACCGTGGAGGCCAGGGATTGTCCGGGCTGCGTGTCGTGGTTTTCGACGAAGGTGACGGACAGTTCCGGGATCGACGCCGTCAGCGTGTTCTCCCACAGGCGCGACAGGTCGACGTTGCCGTCCGAGACCGATGCCTGGTGGAGGTGGTAGTGCAGAGGCACGTCGAAGAGCATGGCGTTGGGGACCTCGTGCAGGTAGGCCTCGAGTTCGCGCACGTCGCCGCTCCAGTACTCGCCGACGGCGGGCAGCAGGCGGCCCGTGGAAGTGCGCAGGTCTTCGAGCCAGCGCGCGTAGAAGTCGGATCCGACGTGCTTGACGGCGTCCAGGCGCAGCGCGTCTACGCCGGTCGTCTCCACGTACCAGCGTCCCCAGCGGTCCAGCTCCGCGCTGACGCGGGGGTCCGTGACGTGCACGTCGCAGCCCATGAGGTAGTCGAAGTTGCCGAACTCAGTGTCGACGGACTCGTTCCAGTGCTTGCCTTCGAAGAGCCACAGGCCCTTGCGCTGCGTCGCCTGGTCCCAGTCGATGCCGTGGAAGCACGTCCAGTCCCACGTGAAGTCCGAGTAGGCGCCGCCGCGGCCCGGGAACGTGAAGCGGGTCCACGCCTCGATCATTTCGGGTTCGCCGAGGGCTTGATGGCGGTCGTGTGGGTTGATCGGAATCGCGCGCACCATCTCGGTCGCATCCGCGCCCATGCGGTGGTTGAGGACGATGTCGGCGCACACGGCGATCCCCGCCTCGTGCAGGGCGTCGATGGCAGCCAGGTATTCGTCTTTCGTCCCGTACTTCGTGGGGATTGTGCCCTTCTGGTCGAATTCGCCCAGGTCGTACAGGTCGTAGACGCCGTAGCCGACATCGTTGATACCGTAGTTTCCCTTGTATGCGGGCGGAAGCCAGATGATGGTGACGCCCAGGTCCGCGATCGATTGCGCGTGCTGCGCCAAGTATCGCCAGTGGCTCGCATCCGGTGCCATGTCCCACGCGAAAGCCTGCAGCATCAGGGGTCCTGCCTCTTGCGTCGAAGAATGCAGGGGCTTCTGTTTCGTGTCACTCACCCGCATATGGTGGCAGGTTGCCGGGCGTTGGGAGTCCTCGTTCGACAAACAGTGGCGAGTTAAACACACGAGGCCGTGGTCAGGCTGAGCAAGGCCGCGCGGTTCCCAGCCACGGCCTCGTGCGTGGGCGCCTACTTCCCCTTCCGCAAGCGTTGTTTCACGCCACCCGCAATACCCGTGGCACCCTCCGCGATGCCCGACACCGCGCTCTTCGCCCCGACCATCACGACCTGCGCCTTGCCTTTCATGGTTTTCTGGACGCCGTCCGCCACGAGCTGCTTGCCGCGCGCCGGGGTCGTGTCGAGGACGTGCTGCGCCCAGGCCTCGGCGTCGATCCCGGGAGGGGGCAGCTCACGCAGATGACCCTTCAGGCGTGCCGACTGGGTCTGGAGCGCCATGAAGGTCAGGCCGCTCGACACGAATCCACCAATCACAGGGACGATCTTCGAGGCCCCCTTCGTGAAGCTACTCTTCGTGATGTTGATGCCGATGACGCGCAGCGAGTACTTCACGACCGGGTACCACGTGATGCTCATGAGAGCCCGCTTGGTCACGTGCTTCTGATAGGCGGTTTTGGCGGCGATGCGCGCGAAAGCCGTCAACGACTGGGCGGCTCCACCGACCCCCAGCATGACGCCGAAAAACACCGCAAGCACGCCGAGCATTTCATCGTCCTCGTCCACGTCGGCGAGGAGGTCACGCCACCCGTACAGGTAGGCGAGCTTCTGCATGATCCGCAGAGCGTGCGCGTAGTACTGCATCAGGTCCGCGGGGATCGTGCCGAGCATCGCAAATCCTCCGGGCAGACCCGCCGCGAAGGAAAGTGCGGCCGATTTGTTCGTCTCGTAGGTGATCGTCTCGTTTGCGAGGGTGTCGAGCGCCAGCAGCGGAACGCCCGCCAGCGCGGGGCTGGTGGCCAGAGCCCGCTCGATGACCTCCTCGCTTGCGCGCAGCTTCGTCAGTTCATGGCGTAAGAACTCATCGCGGTTAATCCGCACGCCCGGGAATCGAACGACCTTCTTCAGAAAGTCGAGTCCGTGCTGTTCCGCCGACGAGGCCTGCTCAGCGGTGATTCCACGCAGCTCGCCATCCACTCCATAGTCATTCGTCTTGCCGAGCATTGCGCTCCTTCACGTCTCGCTGTCCGCCGACAGCTCACTGACATCTACGCACACTCTAGCGTGGGACCTGCCTCTCCTCATGCACGAGGCCGGGGCTGAGTTCACGGATGAGCGCGCCTCAGTCCCGGCCTCGTCTCCGAGATGCTACTTATTCCAACCGAAGAGCCCCTTGACTCCGCCAGTGATCGCGGAGGCGGCGCTCGTCGCACCATCGGCAATCGCGGAGGCGGCGCTCGTCGCACCATCGGCGATGGCGGAGGCCGCGCTCGTCGCACCATCGGCGATGGCGGAGGCCGCGCTCGTCGCACCGTCGGCGATGGCGGAGGCCGCGCTCGTCGCACCGTCGGCGACGACCTTGGTCGTGCTTTCGAGCGCCCGCTGCGCGCTGTCCAGCACACCCTGTTCCTGGTCCTTGGAAGTCGCTTCGCTGACCGACTGCTTCCAGACCTCGGCATCGACTCCAGGAGGCGGCAGCTCGCGCAGGTGACCCTTGAGACGGGTGGACTGGGACTGGAGCGACACGAAAGTCATGCCGCCCGACACGACACCGCCGATGACTGGAATAACCTTGGAGACACCCTGGGCGAAGCTCTTCTTCGTGAGGTTGATGCCGATGAAGCGCAGGCATTGCTTCATGACCGGGTACCACGAGGTCTTAGTAAGTGCCTGCTTGGTCAGCTGCTTCTGGAACGCGGGCATCGCGACCGAGCGCGCGAACACTGTCAGCGACTGGGCCGCGCCGCCAACGCCGAGCATGACGCCGAAGAACATCGCGAGGACACCGATCGTCTCGTCATCGACCTCATCCATGTCACTGAGGAGCTCGCGCCATCCGTACAGGTAGGCGAGCTTCTGCATGATCCTGAAGGCGTGTACGTAATACTGGGTCAGGTCCGCGGGGATCGTGCCGAGCATCGCGAAGCCACCGGGGATACCAGCCGCGAAGGACATCGCCGCGGACTTGTTCGTCTCGAATGAGATGACACCGTCCGCAAGTTTGTCGAGATCAGTCAGACAGACACCGGCCAGCACAGGGTTCGAGTCGAGCGCGCTCGCGATCGCCTCGTCGCTCATGTGAAGTTTGCGCAGCTCCTGGCGAAGGAACTCATCCCTCGTGATGCGCACGCCACGGATGCGCACGACCTTCTTGAGGAATTCAATCGCGTACTTTTCGGCCTCCGAGTCCTGCTGGGCGATCGTTTCGCGCAGCTCATCGACACCCTCGGTTGCTTCGTCCGTGAGTTCCACTTCGCCGCTCGTGTCGAGCACGATCTCCCGGCCGTCTTCTTCGAATTCACCGTTGATGCCAAGCTCGTCGATGTTTTCGCTCATCTTGTTCCTTTACATAGCGTTGTTGCCTCAACACAGAGGCGAATAGTCAACAACTATAACCTACTTTTTTCGCGATCTGACGCCCATGACACACCGTCATTTTGCTCGGGTGCAAGAACATCAGGAACGGGCCTACTCTAGTCTCATGTGGTTACTCGCCGCCTGCTTGTCCGCCCTGTTCGCGGGGCTGACATCGGTCCTCGCGAAAGCTGGAGTGGCGACGACGAGTTCCACAGTGGCGACGGCCCTACGAACGGTCGTCGTCGCGGCAGGAGCGTGGGGCATGGCCGCCATGGTCGGATCGGCGTCATCCCTCGGCACCATCGACGGGCGGTCGCTCCTGTTTCTCATCCTGTCGGGCCTGGCCACCGGGGCCTCGTGGCTGTGCTACTTCGCGGCCCTCGCGCGGGGCGACGTATCCCGCGTGGCCCCCATCGACAAACTGTCGACGGTCCTGGCGATCCTCCTGGCCCTGATCCTGCTGAGCGAGCCTGTGACCGCCTGGAGTGTTGTCGGGATCGTTGTAATCACGGCGGGGACCCTGCTCATGGTCGACCCCGACGACCTTTCTGGGCTGCCGCTCGCCCTGCGCCGGGGCGGTAGTTGGCTCACGTACGCGCTCGCGTCCGCGCTGTTCGCCGCGTTGACGTCGATCTTGGGCAAGGTCGGTATCTCCGGGGTCGATCCGACGCTAGGAACTGCGGTGCGCACGCTCGTCGTGCTGGCCATGGCGTGGGTGATCGTGGCATGGCAGGGGCGTATTCGCGAGGTGCGGTCGTTCCCCGCGCGCGAGCTGGCCTTTATCATCGCGTCAGGTGCCGCGACATGCGCGTCGTGGTTGGCGTACTATCACGCGCTGAAAGACGGGCCCGCATCGGTCGTCGTCCCCATCGACAAGCTGTCGATTCTCGTCACCGTTGCCTTCTCGACGGCCGTGTTTCACGAGCGTTTCACGCGGCGATACCTGGCTGGCCTCGCCCTCATGTGCGCGGGCACGGCGGCCATGGTGGTGGCGTAGGGCCCATTGCGCGCAGCACCGCACACCCAGCATCAATCCGCGTACACGTACCGCCTTGACTTGACAGATACCGAAGCCCGGGTGTTACTATCAACGCACAACGTAGGCTTAGCCTGGTTAGCCGGGCCGGGTCGGGAGGGGATCGATCATTCTGGTCGCATTCCCTCCTTTTTATTACTGCGCAACTTCGAAGGTGATGAACGCATGCGCCGACGGTGCTATCAGAACAGAACTCTGAAATTTATCGAACAATCAAAGCATTGATAGAGATCGACGAAGGGTACTGCCAACGCGTGAGGGAGCGATTCGCAGCCCTTCCCGACTGACTTGACGACGCGCCGAACCACCGCACCACAACCCACCTCATGTAGAGGGGGCGCAGTCTGAATCATCCTGTGACTAGTGGCCTTGTTTTTCTTCCCAGGTGTCGGTGTTGTTGATGACCAGGTGGGACAGGGGGAATTTGCCGGTTGTTTCTGTGGTGGTGACGAGGCCGTTGATGGTTTGTGTTTCTCCGGTGAAGGGGTTGGTGGCGGTTCCACTCCACGTGGTGGTGAGAGTGATGTCGCGGTCTTCGTGGGGGTATGGGCCGTCGAGCATGGAGCGCCAGCCTTGGGGTGGGGTGTAGTAGTGGCGGATCAGGCGGGGGTCGTTGTTGGGGTCGATGCCTTTCTCCCACGCCACCCCTGGCGACGTCGTGATCGTGTTGGGCGTTCCGTCACCCCAGTTCCATTCGTAGTTCGTGGCTGACAGCGTGATCGTGATGTCGCGTCCGAGTAGGTTGATGACGTGGGTTTGGGTCGGGTTGGTGACGTTGACGATGGTGGGGATGTGCTTATTCGTGTACGACACCCCGATGGGAAGCTTGTGAATTCCGGCGTCGTTTGCGTGAATAGTGGCAGCAGCACTGCGCAGAATGCTCAGAGTCGAGGGAGGCTCTGACCACGTTTCGTCGGAAGGCAAGAGATCGCCACACCTCCAGACAACCGGCAAGATGTAAACGTCCGTCCTGTAGGATAGTGGGTGCTCACAATGGTCGCTCAGTGCAAAACCTGGGCGCGCATTCAGCCGCTTAGAATCACTGATAGGCTGGTGATTATTGTTGCTTGAATGGGGCTGATAACTGCCTCCTTTGGCGGCAGGACTGCTGTTAGTCTCTTTTTCCCAGGCCTCAGTGTCGATGTCTCGGCCATTTCCGTTAGCGTCAAAACCTGAGCTTGGTGCGAGAGCTGTCGAGGGAGGGGTACTGTATATCAGTACAATGAATAATGTCGTACAACAGGCCAGGAAAATACGAAAACTATTCTTCATCATGATCTTTGGCGCTCCCTTGTACCTCGGTCCAACGACCATCGGTCCAGGTCATGAATAAGGAGATCGTGGAGCTGTGTTCAGTGTTGTCTACAGTGATACTTTGCCCCTTACATCTTGTTCCGTAGTTGGCGTTAACTCGAAAACGGACACCTATGGTGTTAGGTGGAATCGTTCCTCCTTGTGTGGGAACCGCTTCCAGGCGGAGTACCTCTTGCACTGTTGCGGTGTTCCCAAATGACCAACCATTTGTATACATCTCTTTGGTATTGGCAATGTGGCCCGTGGCGAAATTTGATGACGGGTCAGACATATCAACGAGCGGTTGTGTGTCTCCTGAGTTCCACGCATAGACAATGAGGTCAAGGTAGTGCCTCGCCGCTGCTTCGGCACCTTTCTCGGTGTTTTCTTTGGCTTCTTCGGGTAGTTCGGGTTTGGTGTAGGTGGATGCGGCGTGTTCGGCGGGGCGTACGAGCACGCCGTCGGGTCCGATCTGGTAGCCACCCGACATGGCCGCCTCGGTGGGACTCGACGCGGATGGTGCGGGCCTGGCGGCTGGCGTGGTGGCCGCGATGGTGGGTTTGTCGCCCCATGCGTGCCACCAACCGTTAGCGACGCCGTTGATGTAGACGGCGAAGACTGCCCCAACGACAAGCACAACGTAGGCGGCGCGCATCCCCCAATAGAACGGCTCGACGTGCAGCCAGGCCCGCACCCGGGCCTTCGCGCCCTTGGGGCGGTTGGCTCTCACCTCGGCCCGATAGTCGGCCCACCGCTGACGCAGCGTGTATGTGCGCGGCATGGACTCTCGCCGGAACTGCTCCTCGTCCTCCTCAGTCACGGGCCGCTCGGACAACGGTGGGACCATCATGTTCTCTCAACCTCCACAATGAGGTAGCTATCCTCCAGCGCACCCCCACCATCGGAAACACGCCCTGTTAAGAACACAGGCTACGCCCAGAACCGACACAAAACACTAAGAATGCCCAGTAACCACCATGAAACGTTCTCCCACCTCACGCGCGCGCTACCACACAACCCCGCCCCGACCTCGTCAAACGCGGATGAGGGACAACCACAGGGCAGCGAACGCAGCTGTCACACATCCCACCAAGCGGACACCGACCACCGATCACCGGGTGCCGACCACCGATCAGAGCAGCTTGTCGAGTGCCTCGCGGATGAGTCGCTCCTCCCCCGAGCCGTTCGTCGGCAAGCGCAGGACGGGAACGCCGTACGCGGCCATGATCGAGTCTTTGCGCGCATCGCGCTGCTGCTGTTGTTCGCTGCTGCCGTGATACTGCCAGCCGTCGACCTCGATGGCGAGGACCAAGCGCCCGGTCACCCGCGAGTACACCCCGAAGTCGAGGGCGCTATCCGTGAACACGAAGGCGCGCTGCTCCTCGCTGAGGCGACGAGTGTTCGGCAGCGCGTCCCTGAGGAATACTTCGGTCTGATAGCCGAAGCGAGCGTACCTTGGTTCCGTGAGCGCCTCGCGCAGGCATTGGTCGGCGATGTTTTCGGCGGGCGAGCGCCGACGGTCGGCCCACTTGGCGCGCGAGTAGCGTTCGAGCGACGCACTGTAGGCGTTATAGAGGACATCGAAAATGGAGACGATGTCGGACTGAACGACGGCGCTCGGGTCGTACATTTCGATGTAATCGAGCAGCGTCCTAATGTTTCGGCTCAGGCGGACGCCGCCGTGCGTGGTGACGACGATGAACCGGTCTTTGGCGCGCGACACGATGACGTTCGTCATGGCGTCAGAGTCGTAGAACTCGCGCGCGGCGGCCCGGTCGTGCGCGTTGAGGACCGTGGATAGGACCACCGTTCCAGCGCCGCGCCCCTGGAATTTGTGCGCAGTCTCCGCCAGCCATCGGGCGTGCTGGCCTTCCCCGAGGTCCGCGCGGATACGCTGGCGCAGGCCGGTTGCTTGTGCACGGAACGGGGTCACGACACCGAGGACGAAGTCGCCGGACTCGTCCTTATCATTCGCCTCGATCCCCTTGCGGATGACCCGCATGTCTTCGAGCTGGGCGATAATCTCGATCTCCCTCTGGGAGAAGAAGCTTCCCCCGCGCGCAGGCCGCCGCGCGTGGTTTCCCGGTGCGGCGTAGACGATCGCGAGTGGATCGGGGGCATCCTCCGCCGGCACGCGCATCGGGATCAGCTGGCCGCCGTAGTACATGCGGTTGCAGAACTCGATGATTGCGGGGTGGCAGCGGTAGTGTTCCTTGAGCAGGGTGCTGGGAACTTGTTCAGATTCGGTCATAGCCTTGACGGAATCGAGCAGCGACATCGAGCGCACATCGAATCGTTTCGCGGGCGGTTGCCGTTTGCTTTCGTCCCAGCCCTGGAAGATCGGCCCGATCTGCCGCGCGTCGCCGACAATGACGGCGTTGCGAGCCTTACTCAGCGCCGCTATTCCCTCCGGGAGCAGGACCTGCGACGATTCGTCGATGATGATCCAGTCGAGCAGCGTGTCCTCGGCCAGGTTATTGCGGATCGAAAAGCAGGTGGATGCGATCACCGGGTAGGTGCGCAGGAGGATGTCCGTCTGCCGGTTGAGCCACTGATTGGAGCTCAGACGGCTCGGGCGTTCGCGCTCGAAACGGTCCTGGAGGGCGGCGTCCAAAGCCTCGCGGGAACGGCGACGGTACTGCGCACTCACCTCGACGAGGCCGTGGCGGGCCGCGCGCGCCTCCGCCTCCTCGATGCGACGGCCGAGTTCGCGTTCGCGGGCCTGATAGAAAGCGAGTTGAAGCGCCAACTGGACATCCGGGTCCTCCAGGTCGATGCCCTTCAACGATCCGTAGGCGAAGTAGCGGCGCACCCGCTCGATGAAGCCTCGAGGACTGTGCCCAGGCCTCGGCGCGCAGCGGGCAAGGGCAAGCAGGTCAGCGATGGTCGCGGAACTGCGCCGCACGACGGCCAGATGCGAAATTTCCGCGAGCGGGCGGCGGCTTTCCTTCACTTTCTCTTCGAAGAGGAAGCGTTCACGCTGGGTCGCGGTCAGGCGTGCCCGGATCTGCGGGATGTCTCGTGCGTCCTCCCACAGGGCGACGAGCTGTCCCTCCTCGGCCCGCAGCGCAGCCTCGTTAGCACGGGCGGATGCACCCGGCGAGGCAGTGGACGCCTTCTTGGCCCAGGCCTCGCGCCGCTGCTCGAGAATCCCCTCACGCTGGTGGAATTCCTTGACGCGCTCCGCTTTCCCGAGGCTGGCCACCAGGAATCCGTAGCCTTCCTCTGTCAGCTTGTCGATGACGTTATCCACCGCGGAGTTGGCACCCGCGACGACGCCGACGGTCTTACCCTGCGCGATGAGGGAGGCGATCAGGTTGAGGATCGTCTGTGTCTTGCCCGTGCCGGGAGGACCATCGATGATCGAGATCTGGTGGGTGAGCGCGGCGCGAATCGCATTGCGCTGATCAATGTTGGAGTGGAAGGGCATGAGGAGATGGTCGCTCGCGCCCGTCGTCGCGGACGTCGACCCCGCGAGGAACGCTTCGAGGGCGGACCCTCGCGGCGCTTGCGGGAGCCGCTCCCAGACGTTTGCGAGAATGGCCGCCGGTGCAGACGCGCCCTCGCCCACCCACCGGGGATAGCGCTCGCTCGTGTCCAGCGTCGCCCCGGCCCGTCGCGCCTGCGCACGGACTTCCTCGCGGACATAGTCAAGGATGGAGGCGTTCTTACGTTGCTCCGGCGTCGCGAACGATGCCCTCACCTCGTCGCTTCCGTAGCGCCGAAGCGCGAGCGTGCCGTCAGCTTTCCGATACGCCAGCGTGTAGCGCGGATTACGCGGGTGACCCGCGCGGCGGAGCGTCCAGATGATCTCGACACTGTTCCAGCGCTGCCCGCACACCCGGATCTCATCGAGGGCGTCGACCTTGCGGCGCTCAACCTGGTCGTAGAGGCGTACCCGATCCTCGCCGTATGGATACTGTTTGCCGTTGGTATAGGTGACGACGACGCGATTCCCGTCGCGGCACGCCTTCGCGACTTTCCAGGTGTGATCCTGCCAGTTCGGCGTGTTCTTATCGCGAATCAGGACGTGCATCGTGCGCGGATCGACGGCTTCCATACCCCTCCCCCATGAGTCTTACACCCAGGATAGGCGACTGATTGGACGCGGGGTCGATTGGTGGCGGCTTGCAGTCCGGCGGGACGCAGATGTGCATGGCCCTTCGTATCGTGCCGTTATGGGTATGTCACTTGTTTTTCTCCTGGTTGGACTGGTTGTGGGCGCTCTGCTCGGATACGTGGGGGCGGTGGCGCGCCGGGCGTCACAGCCGGGCGATGATGTGGTCGCCTTGCGCGCGCAGGTCGCCCGGTGGCAGGCGCGCGCGGAGGAACTCTCGCGTCGCGTCGAATCCGCCGAGGCTCGCTCCCAGGGCGACGCCTCTGTCCTGCAGGCGCTCGCCCCGGTTCGCGCCCAGCTTGAGCAAATGACGCAGCGCGTCGATCAGATGGAACAGACGCGGGCGCGCCAACACGGCGCCCTCGCCGAGCAGCTGCGCGAGTCCGCCCAGCGCGAGGTCGAGCTGGCCCGCACGACCGCCTCCCTGGAGGGCGCGCTACGCTCGCGCAGTGCGCGCGGCACGTGGGGCGAGGTCGAGCTGGCCCGCATCCTCGAGGCAGCGGGGATGATGCCGCACGTCGACTTCGCGGAGCAGCGCTCGGTTGGTTCGCTCACTCAGGGACGAGGCCTGGGCGCGGAGAGTGCATCGGGTGAGCGCGGGCGTCCCGACGTAACGATTCACCTGCCTGGACAGGGTTTCCTGGCACTCGACGCGAAGGCTCCGATGGACGCGTACCTGAGGGCCTGCGGCATCGAGGAAAGCGGCGAGATGGCGGAGGCCCGCCGCTGCTCGGAGTTGGCGGCGCACGCGAAGGCCCTGCGTTCTCACGTCGAGGCGTTGGCGTCGCGCGACTATGCGCGTCTGCTCGGCTCTTCCCCCGAGCTGGTCATCCTGTTCGTCCCCTCCGAGGCTGCGCTGTCGGCGGCGCTGCGCGCGGACGCATCGCTCCTGGACGACGCGATGGCACGCGGGGTGGCCCTGTGCTCCCCCGTCACGCTGCTCGCGGTTGCGCGCACGTGCGCGACCGCGTGGGCACGCACGAACATCAACGAGCAAGCGGACCAGATCATCGCGCTGGGCCGCGACCTGTACGAGCGGCTCGGCGTCGTCGCGAGCCACATGGAGAACCTGGGCAAGAGCTTGGCGCGCAGCGTGGACTACTACAACAAGGCTGTCTCCTCCATGGAGAACCGGCTCTTGTCCCGGGCGCGCTCCGTGAGCGCCCTCGAGGCAGCGTCGAAGAAGACCATGACAGCCCCTGAGATAGAATCGGACGCTGCCCAGGTCCGCTCCTTCACGAAGCCGGAGTTGACGGACCAGTAAGCGATTCGGCGATGCCGTCCAACTGCGCGCGGATCTCCTCGAAGGGACGATCCAGGTCCAGCGTCGTCGCGCCGATTCGGTTGCCGCTCATGCGGTAGGTGGCGTCGGGCTGGATGTCCTCGTCGGTCGCGGCGTACAGGAGCATGCCCGACACCTCAACGCTCTCCCCCGCGCGCTCGAGGGCCACTTGCTTGTTCTTCACGTACGCGAAGATCTGGTACAGGTTCCCCGACTTTACGGTCTTTTTTTCATAGTACGTTTGCATCGTGGAGGTGTAATACTTCGCGTCGATGATGAGCACGCGGCCGCAAGCGCTCAGGGTGATGTCGCTGCGCATGGCGGGCAGGCCGACCGCGAAACCATCGTCCAGCGCCCAGTCGATGAAGGACGCGCTGGCGCGCAGCTGCGGGTGTTTCTTGCGGTAGTACTCGAGGATGAACTTCTCGTAGAGGCGGCTCATGCGCTGTTCGTCGAAGAAATCCATCATGCGCACGCTGCCGTCGCTCTGGGTTTGGAGGAGGCCCTTGACGACGAGCCAACACACCGCCATGAGCATACGGTACGTGCGGTTGTTACGGTCGTAGCGCATGTTCCAGTCGACGGTGTGCAGGTCGATATCGCTCACGTCGGCAAAGAACACCATGAGCTTCTTCAGGCTCTTCTTGCGAGCCTTCGAGATGTCCGAGCGCACGAGCAGCGCCACCGTCGCCTTGATGACGCGGTTCATCGTCGTATCGACGCTGAACTCGTCGTAGGAGCACACCAGCTGGCGGCGCCAGATCGCCTGCGATTTCACGGATTCGGTGACCTCGATTTTGCCGCGCAGCGAGGAGCGTGCCTCGGTCCGGTTCACGTATTCCTGCCCGAGGCCTCGTTTGAGCTGGAGGGACACGCCTCGCTCGAGAATGGCGGCGCACAGCTCGGCCGCGTTGTCGAAGTCCTCCGTGGCCACGGCGCGGTAGCCTTGCTCGGTGAGCGCCGAGAAGGCGTAGGCGAGCATATGGAAGATGTTGCGGACGCGAATCACCGCAGCGACCTGCGCAGCCTGTCGCTCCACTCGCGGATCTTGCCGGGTTCGTCGAACCAGTATTCCTTGAGCATCGGGATGAGTTCGTACTCCACGATCGAGGCCAGGGCTGCGTCGGTGCAGGTGTCGGCGTCCATGTTGCAGAAGTAGCTGTGTCCGATGCAGAATCCCTCACCGAGCGACTCATCCTTGATGATCGCGCGATTAAGGGATTCCACCTCACGGACCAATGCCTCGAACAGAGTGTGCCCGAGCCCGGCGCGGTAGGCGCAAAAGCCATCAGAGTCGAAGGCGGGACGCAACTCCACGAAGGCGAAGCGGCGTCGCAGCGCGTAGTCGAGCATCGCGAGGCTGCGGTCCGCCGTGTTCATCATGCCGATGATGTAGACGTTGCGGGGCACGTAGAAGAGTTCGCGGGAGTAGAGCAGCTGGAGCTTGTTTTTCGGCCCGCGTTTATCGCTCTCAATGAGCATGAACAGCTCGCCGAAGATCTTGGAGAGGTTTCCTCGGTTGATCTCGTCGATGATGAAAAAGTAGTCGTTCTCCTCGTCGTCGGCGGCCTTCTTGCAGAAGGAGTAGAAGGCACCCTTCACCAGCTCGAAGCCTTCACCAGAGGGGCGGTATCCCTCGATGAAGTCCTCGTAGGAGTAGCTCTGGTGAAACTGGACCAGCATGACGCGCGAGGCGTCCTTGACGCCCATCATCGAATAGGCGAGGCGCTTGGCCGCGAACGTCTTGCCCACGCCGGGCGCACCCTGCAAGATAATGTTCTTCTTGGCGCGCAGGACGCCCACGGTCGCGCCGTAGCGTCCCTCGTCCATGAAGACCTCGTCGAGGAAGTGCCGGGCGGAATACTCGGTTAAAGGCTCCGATGGCACAACACTCTCAGCTGCCTCCGTGCTCTCCTCAAAGAGTGCTTCAACCCCGCCCACGAAATCTGTGTAGTCGCTAACCTCCGTGAGCGTCTTTCGCGCAAACGGCTTGTCTAGGCTCCAGCAACCTTTTCCGGTCCATCTCACATGACGAAGGTGGGGGAATCTGTCACCATCGCTATCGTAAAAGTATTCTCCAGTGACGATGCCACGCCCGATGATCTCCTTGGTGCCTCGTTTAGCGAAAATGATGTCGCCCGGCTTCATCTCCTTCGTGAACTGCCACGCAGCAAGAATGTCATTCGTCTGTCGTCCGTAGTCAGGGTAGACCTCAAGCATCCGCTCCCTCACTTCTTGCTTGCTGGTGTACACGGACAAATCACCGAGAGCAGCCGAGCCAAGCCCCATGACGCCACGCTCGTAGAACTCTTCCCACATGGACGCGTCCTCACCGGGCGCGTAGAGCCAGTAGCGCACGGTCTGAACGCCGTCATCCCCGAGAGCTGCTCCCTGCATTGTTACCTCCTTGAGAACCACAGCCATGAGTACTGGCTATTTGTCATCATGGCCACATACTACCACTCAGGTGATCGGCGACACGATTCACACTCGCACTCAACCGACAGCAAAGCCGGGCCACGCCCTCACGCGACCCGGTCACTACCTCGTCAGAGTTCTCCTGCCTCACACGAAGTCCGCCAACACACCCACGTCGCGCACTGCCTGACGCAGGCGCTTATCGCGCGTCCATAGCGACACGCCGGGGTTACGACAGCACTCGCCAGAAGTGCCACATCAACAGCACTGAGGCCCCTGCCCCATAGGTGCCGCTCCTCAACAAGATGCCGCACGCCTTGGTCGTCGACGTTGCGAACGATCATGAGGCGCTCAAGCGCTTTCAAAAAGATCGAGCGGTTCTTGAGATTCCCCAACGCGAGTTCCGTGATGACACTCTGATGCACGCACACCTGATCGCGCTCGAGCAGATCGACCAGAACAGGCCACACCCGCGTCGACCCACGCGGCTACAAGTCCTTCGGCAAGTGCCTGTCCCGCAAGATCGTCTGCGGCGACTGCGGACGGCCGTTCGGCCGCAAGACCTGGCACTCGGGCACCCCGAACCGGGTCGACGTGTGGGAGTGTCCGACGAACTACGTCAAGCGCGGCACCTGCACCACCAGCCACCTCTACCAGGAGGTGCTGCTGGTGAAGATGGCCGAGGCGTTGCAGGTGCTCGCTGGGCGCAACAGCACGGCGGTTGATCAGGCCGTGGACAGCCTGCAGTCAACGGGTGCGCGGCGACGTCCGTCGACGCTCCGTGCCGCGATCGAGAAGCTCCTGACCGAATCGCCGACGCAGCTTGCGTTCCACATCCCGGACTTCCTTGCGGTGCTGGAGGGCGGGTGCACGCTCACCGATGGCAGGCTCGGATTCGTGTTCATTACCAGCGAGGCCGTCACCCTCGTCCTCCCGCAACGCTGGAGTCCCGTGATGCGCCCAGGCGAACTCGCAGCTACAGGGCGTTGCTGACCGGGCTGGCGAAGGCTTTCAGGTCTTCCCACGAGTCGGCACGGGCGGTGTCTTGCTCGTAGGCGATCAGATAGCCCCAGTGTTGACCGGCGTAGGCATCCTCAGCCACCAACCGGCGCACCAACGCCTCGGCAGCCTTACGCTTGGCCTGCACCCTGGCGTCATCGCGGCCGCGCTCGTCCTTGCCTTCGATGATCCAATGCACCCCGTTGGTGTCCAAGGCTACGAAGTCGGGGAAGTAGCGGTCTTTCGCGTTGTAGTACACGAACGCCTGGTCTTGCGGATGCAGGCGATGCCACCACACGATCCCCGGCGACGTGTTGAGCAGGCGAGCAAGCTGGTATTCGCCGGTGAAGGAGTCGAAGGATTCCTCGGCGAATAGCGACTTGAACCAGCCGCCGTAGACCCGGCCTCGCACGAACTGGGCACGGCTCTCGATCTGGTCATGCACCTTCTCACCTAACGGGAGCGTGTAGCCGGTGCCTGGCATCTGCTTGGGCTGTATGGTCGGCACCTCGCGGGTGGCTCGCAGTGTCTCGGTTGTGTAGTTCTTGATCAGCGTTAGGAGTTCGGCGCGGGCGGAGTCGAGGGATTTGACGGTCCAGCCGGTGAACGTCACGGCGCGCATGAACTTCGGCACCAGGAACGTGGCGACGTAGCGTGCGGTCTGTTCGGTTTTGGGCACCAGCGACATGTTGATCACCAGTTTGACCAGCGCCTCCTCGGCATCGGCGTTGTCGACGTGGACGGAGTCGACTTCGGCGCTTTCTCGATCCTCTGTCCGGAGTTTCTTGCCTAGGGCGGCGATGATCTCTTTGCGCAGCAGCACGTCCCCGGCAGAGGTAACCCGACGGGCCGCTTGCTCGATCACGGCGTCACTGATTTCGGACAGGCCAATGGGCGGCTGCTGCACCGTCATCGTCGTCACCGGGAATCGGTAGGACACGTCAGCAAAGCTCGGGTTCCGTCCGATCGAAACCAACTCCCAGGTGAGCTCATCCTCCTGCTCGGTGATGGTACGAACCCCGACACCGGGCAAACCCGCACCCGGGGAATCACTGCCGCCGACGGGAACGGTGCCCGGATGCGGTTCCACACCACCGGTGCTAGCACCGCTGGTACCAGCACCAGGCCACGGAATAGTCGTAGTCGATGCTTGACCGCCGGTCGAGTCTGTGCCTGTATCCGAGTTGGATTGTTCGGCGGCTTTGCGGATCGCCTCCTCAACCTTGGCCTTGTCGGGTTCGGGGACAGCTTCGTCCAATCCGAACTGCTGCAGCACGTTCTCGGCGTTCAACAATTCGGCGAAGGACTGGTGAGCGATGATATCGAGCTGGTCGATCTGCCACACGCCCGTGTACTTCCCGAACGGCAAACGCAGGCCACGTCCCATGGTCTGCTGGGTCAACACCTCCGAGGCCATCGCCCGCAGCGTGACCACGACGGCGATGTTCTTGACGTCCCAGCCTTCCTTGAGCTTGTTCACGCTAACCACTGCCAGCACAAGCGATTCGGGCTGATCCAATTCGTCGAGGCGGCGTTGGGTCAACTCATCCTCGTGCTTGGAGTCCACCTGCAGCACAGCCGATTCTCGGCCGAGGTACTCCGGCGTGCGCAACAGCTCAGCAACCTGGGTGGCGTGCTCCACATCGGAGCAGACCACGAAAGCGACCGCGTTCACATGCTCGCGGTTCTGGGAAGCCGTGTACGAGTCGTAGTAGGCCTGCTTGATCGCACGTAGCTGCAGAGCGTCCCGCAACTGTTGCTCTTCGGAGGCTTCATCGGTGCCATATCCATTCTTGCGGAACGCCAACACCGGGGCCTTGACGTACTTGTCCTGGATGGCGCGGTAGAGCGGGTACTCGTAAATGACGTGATCGGTGGTCTTGTCCACCGCCGCGGTCAACCCGATCGCCGCTGCTGGGTCGAGTTCCTTCAACGCTGCATTGAACGCGACCGCGCTGGACCCGTACAGGTGGGATTCGTCGGCGATCACAACCAGATCATCGAGGTTCTTCAGGTAGTCAAAGAGCACGCCGGCGTTCTCATCGAACCGGCGGGGCTTACGGCGCATCGCGTCCTGGGGACCACCGTGGGTGTCACCCTCGGCTTCCTTCGGCGCGATGAGCTGCTGAATGTTGAAGATAAACGCCAGCATTGGCACTTCACGGCCGAACGCGAGTCGGGCCGGGCCGTTCTGCCGGGCGATCCACGCCGAGTAGTCCTGTGGGGTCACCACCTCGGGCGGCACCGCCGCGCCGGTGATGTAGCGGGGCGTGCCGGGCGTGAAATTCTGCACGGTCTTGGCCTGCACCGTCTTGCCTGGGGTGACGATCACGACGTTGCCAACTCCTTGGCGGCGCAGATACTCCACAAACGCCGCCATCAAGTAGGTCTTGCCCACGCCCGTAGCAAGGTTGAGCACCTGCATCACGGTCGGGTCATAGTCACCGTCGAGAGTGAAGACCAGCTGGCGCAGTGCTTCCTTGTTCGGAGCACGCAAGTCGAGCTCGGCACTGATCGACTCCAGCATGTCCGAGTCAAAACTGATGTTGAGCCTGTTCGCCATCATTGGTCACCACCTTCGCTGTACCGAAACACATCATCGGGCAATGCGACCACCCGCGACCCCTTCACCAGTTTGCGCAGATGCTGGCGCACACCGTCTATCACCGTGGTGGCGGCCAGCACGATTGTCTCGCCGGGCTGGATTTGGGAAGCAAGCCAGTCAACGATCTCGGTCGTGGCGACACCCTCCACCACCTTCAACAAGGCATTGCCACGGCGGGCATCAAAAATATAGTCATCATCCGGGTGCAACAGTGTGAACCCGAGGTTGGCAGCCACCGACTCGATCAGGGTCTGTCCGGTCGCGGCCGCCGTCAGCATCACCCTGTCCAATTCAGGGGCGTAGTCGAAGCACGCAGGCGACAGATGGGCGACCTGGAAGCCGCCGCCACCACGCCAGTTCAGCACTTCCTTCGTGCGCCTGGTCTTCGAGGCAGCCTTCAGTGTCTTCACCTCGACGCTCTTCTTTAATTCCGGGTCGTCCTTGATCAGCTTGTTGAGCACGCTCGTGAATTTCGCGGCGTCCTCCGGCGAGACACCATCAGGCAGCCCGTCTTCCGTAGCGTCGACTCGTTCGCCCTTCGTCCGGGTTATCCCTCCCGGGTCTTGATCGTTGAGCACCTTCTCCAGGCGAGGGCGCGTGAACGTCGTAAACGTCGACTCCAACAACTCACACGTCACCCAACGCCGCCCCATCTTCTGCGCCACCGCCGCCGTCGTCCCGGAACCAGCAAACACGTCCAGGACGATGTCGCCAGGGTTTGATCCGGTGTGAATAATGCGCTCAAGGAGGCGCTCAGGTTTCGGTGTGTCAAAAGGGGTAAGAATCGGAAACAGAGCCTTCAGTTCGGACTTGGCCGCGCGATTGTGGCCTACGTCCTTGTTTTCCCACCACGTTCGAGGATTATTTCCATCGGTGGGGATATACGCCTTACGACCGATTCCTCCCGTTGATCGGATCAGGATCTCGGGCAGTGGCTCGCCCGAAGTTCGCCGTGCCGCGACCCGTTCACGTGCTTCATTGAGCGAGACATCTAGGACGAGCGCGCACACGTCATCGGACGCCTTCTCGCGAGGGCTCCCTCGTTGGAGGCACGCCATTCTGCGTTATGCAGGTTCTCCAACCGGTACGGCACCCATCCCTGTAAGCCGGCGAGAATGCGCTGTTGCGAGTACCTCCAACTGGCGCCTTTGGGTGGACGCATCATCTCCCCGGTCAAAGGATTCTGAATCGCGTAACACATACCACCAGAGCCATCTCCGTGATTACCGGATGGATTGTCATCCCACCAAGGCCCAAGAGGATCATTGTCCGGATTGGAAAATCGGGCGTTGTCAGCCGCTGTGCGCAGTGCCTTATTTGGCTCGAATGCCTCGCTGCGCCGGTAGACGATGACGAAATTCTGGTCAACCGAAAATCCCAAACCACGCCGCGGAGAGTCGGCCTTTTGCCAAACAACCTCTGCCTGAAAATTCTCCGCACCGAAGACCTCATCCATAAGGAGTCGCATCCGGTGCACTTCCACATCATCAAGATGCACCCAGATCGAACCGTCGTCGGTAAGCAGCTTCTTCATGTGCAGCAGCCGGTCGCGCATCATCGTCAGCCAGATAGAGTGCTCTAGGTTGTCCTCGTAACTGGCAAATGTTTGCGCGGTGTTAAACGGCGGATCAATGTAGATCAGCTTCACCTGCCCCACATACTTCTTGGCCAGTTCGGGCACTCTAGTGAGGGCCTCTAGGACGTCGCCGGATTCGCCGAGGATGAGCAGATTGTCGTCCTGAGGTTCCAGATCGGCGCGCTCGGAGTAGGCAAACTCATCCGACTTCTCCGTTTGGGTGCCTTGCACGTAGTCGTCCAGCACGAGGGTGTGGGTTTCGCAGTAACGCGGATCAGAGGGGTCAACCCACGTGTAGCCGTACTTGCCGGTCTCGGTGGGGATGAGAGCCTTGTCCTTGTTGTATCAGGTGAGCTGCAGGCGTTGAGCGGTCATCTAGTCGGTTACTCCCTTCATATCGGTGGGGACGACCTCGCAGATGTCGGCGACGTCGCAGTCGAGAGCTTCGCAGATGCGGGCAAGGACGTCGGTCGTGACGTTGCCGCCGCGTCCGAGTTTGGACAGGGTGGCTGGACTGATGCCTGCACGTTCTTGAAGTTGGGTTTTGTTCATATCGCGGTCGATGAGGAGTTTCCAGAGGGGCGTGTAGCTGAAGGCGCGGTTAGTTGTCATCTGTTCCCTCCAGATCGATCAGGTCTTCGTCCTGGGCATCGAGCAGGAAGCCGTAGCGTGCTTCTCCTTCGCGTTTCGTGAATACGATGAGATTGCATCGGTCCTTTAGCGGTTCTATGTCGGGCATGAACTTGGTGTTGTCAGCGATGATCATCTGACCGCCGTCTTGTTCGAGGGCGAGGTAGTCGTAGAGGGCAGCGGGGATGGTTTCACGGGCTTCTTGAAGCTCGGGGTCGAGCTGTGGATCGTCGAGCCCCAGTAGTGGGGTGTCGATGATAAGCAGGCCGGGGTTGTGTGTGGCGTCCTCGGAGGCGAGGTATTCCCGGAGGGCGAGCATGACAGCGGTGTTGACGAACGACCGGTAGCCCTGCCCTTCCTTCGCTTTTGTTTTGCCGTTGATGACAGCATCGAACAGTTCGTGCGAGAATTGGGCATCTTTGAGTCTGGGGAACACGCAGGCTCCAAGGACGTCGAGCAGGTTGGTGCCCATCTGCGACCAGAACGTTTTCGGGTATTCGTCGAGCGGATTGAAGTTGCCCTTGGGGAATGTGCGATTCTTGCGTTCTTCAAGTTCGTCTTCGATGGCTTGTTTGCGTTCGAGGTGCTGTTCTCTTTCTGCCTGCATGGCGATGATCGCGTTGTGACTGGCAAGCGAAGTCGAGAGGGCTTGCAGTTGCGGCTCTAACTCGCCGCTAATGCGCCGGGCAATGTGCTCGGCTTCTGCGGCGAAATCCTGCTCTTGTTCTTGCAGTGGTGCCTGTTCAACATCCATCTGATGGATCGTTTGACGAAGATCGTTGAGTCGGGCAGCTAGGTCGTGGCGTTCACGCAGATCGGGCTCTGGAACTGCGGATCGCGCTTCCGGCGGTAGTGCCTGCGTGCATACGGGGCAGGTTGTTGCCGGTTCCCTGTGTGCGGTGAGGGCGTGGCCTTCCTCGACGAAATCGAACCGCTCGATGCGGGCACGGTAGGAGGCGGCAAGTTCCTCGTATCGGTTCCGCAGACTGCGGGATTCCGCCAGCGAGTCACGCACCTGTTGGAGGCGTGCGACGATGTCTTGCCCCTGCACGGTGGCGTGTGTGATGCGTTGCTGGACACGTTCCAGTTCTGCGGTCAGCTCATCGATGCGCTGCTGGATCTCTGCTGGGTCGCTGCTACCGAGTGCTTTGTCGATCAACTCGATTCGTTCTTCAAGCTGTTTGGGTAGCGGCTCGAGGTAGTCGATGATCGCGTTGTTACGCAATTTCCTCGTTTCGACAGACTCATCACGAGCGTAGGCGGCATAGTCCTTGCCGGTGATCAGTGACGCTAGGGCGCATTTGAACGCGGGCTGTGCGGTGGCCTGAAGAGGGAGAAGGATTTGTTTCTTGGTGCTGATCCGGTCTTCATCCGCGTACAGCGCATGCCAGAAGGTACGCCACGTCAACGCCTGGGTTTCAAGGTTTTGGTTCTTGATGATTTTCAGGTTTTCAGGGGCGTCGTAGCCGATGAGTTTGAGCCACACCGAGCTGAGCAGCGGGGAACGGCCAGACGATTGACGTTTGTAGACTCCAGACTCAATTCGTGGGTCTGTGCTGGAGACCTCGATGTTATTGGCTCCCTCACCGATGGAGCGCGATAACGTGAGTGAGCCCTGCGCGGTGCGCACCCCCATACGCACCTCGGTGTAGCCGGAGTTTTCGTCGAGGACGAACTCGTCAGCTTTCAGCCCGAATACGTAGTCGATGCACTGAAGCACCCAGGACTTGCCGGAGTTAGACGGTCCGTAGATGACGTTGAGTCCAGATTCGAAACCAACGCTGGAGTCCCGCCGAGTGGGGTGCCCGGCCACGGTGATGCTGCTGATCCAGAAGCCAGGTGTCATCGCGTTTCTCCTTCCGGGGTCGCTGACCTGATGATCTGAGCCAGCTCGCTCGTGCTCAGGTCGCCAACCCGCTCGATCGTCTCCAACGCGGTGTCGAACAACTGACCGGCGTATCGGGAGCGGAAATGGTTGACGACTGATTCACCCTCAGCGGTAATCGTGAAGGCCGCCGGAGAACGATCTGGCTGTAGTGTCACGAATCCTTGGATCGCCAAATGCTGGAGAGCTTGGGTCATCAGGACTGTGCGCGTGTGGAGTTCCGCGCTGGCCAGTCGGTGGGTGCCGTTGAGGCTCTCTGCCCCGACCCCGAAGGTGTGGGCGTTGACGGTGATGGTGTCTAGGGCACCCAGGTAGTCGGCATCCGCTGCATCTCCGAGCAGGAACAGCAAGATAAGCCCGCGCAGTTCAGCTTCGAAACTTGTGTCTAGGGACGTGGCGCGCATCAATTTACCCATCCCAGCCGCTTCCGGGCGACCAGTTCGTGGCAGGAACCTTTCCGGCTCCACACGTCGATCAGGTCAATGATCTGGTCGAGCCGGACACCGTCGAGTTGGACTGCGGCTGCTTGAGCCAGTGTCGCGAAGAGACGTTCGAGTCCGTTGGGGTACTGACGCAAGTTGGTGTCGGAGACTCCCGCGTGCATCGTTTCCAGGAAATCGTCAAACAATGGCCGCCCATCGTGGATGCAGTTCCACGATGTTTCTCGTACCCATTCGGCACGGTAGAACGCTTTGCGCTGTTCTTGGAAGTGTTGAACCAGACGCGACGGGATGTCGTCCAGCTGCACCTCAACGCCGGTACGGGCTTTGTCTTCGCAATACGCGGCCAGGAGCGCCGAAACATACCCCAGCTCAGCAGGCTGAACTGTGTCCGGTGTTGGATGCTTCTGCGGTAACGCGACCGAGCGGTCGCCAAGCCTGAGGCGATTCATCTTCTCGTCAATGTACGGGACGCCAGATCGGTCGGCCTTGTCTGCCAAAGTCAAGGGCTCCGTTACGGCAGCGGTCTCACCGGCAGCTTCGGTGAACACCTTGTAGAACAGCTGGCCTAGACCTTCGGTAACATTGCCCTTGTTGATCGACTCGTCAAGGTCGTGGAGCCGGTCGGCTAGGTCATTGAGTGCCGACTCCTCGTATGCCTGGGAGACGTTGCTGGCGAACCGAAACTGATCCCATCGCCCAGCCAGCTCGCTCGCTAACACAGTAGGCAGCTGGTCAGACCCGTTGGCGTACCCCTTCCACGTCGCCGACTTGCGCATCTCAAGCGCGGTCTTTTCACCGTCGACGGTTCCGCGAGGCACGAGTCCCATGTCGATGAGACCTGCGGTGAACTCGCCAAGGTTACGGGTGCCTTTCATCAGCGGGCGCACCGTCGCCAAAACGGCATGGAAGCTCGACTTATAATCCACCGCACCACCTCTCCATCGCGACCCATCGCTGCCCATCGCTTCCCAGCCGATCAGAAAAACGTCATCGGGGAACCTAGAACCACAAGGGCGAACAGCGAACCTGTGTTCCTTCGATCTTACAAGGCCGCTTCACTCTTGTCGCGTTCATCTTCACGAACGCGTAACCGTGTCGGAGCGAACTGAGGCAGGAGGTGAACAAGGACATGGGTACACGAAACACGAAGCAGACGTCTCGACCGGTCGCCAAGAAGGCGGCCGCACTGCTGCGCGACGGTCGCACCTCGGCCAAGACGAAGTCGGTCGCAGCCTCGGCGCTGGCTCAGGCCAAGCCGCGTAAGGGCAAGTAGCCCTCACGGCTGTTCTGCTGGCCAGACGTCATCCGGCAGGACAGCCCAACCGCTGTGGCGGTCAAAGCCGTACCGGCCACCGGCCGGCCGCCTTCCTCCTACACCCGCATGCGTTTTTCACCCGTATTCGGGAGACCTCCGTTGAGCGCTTGACGGGCACCACCTGTATCCGGGTTCACCCCCGGGTCGGGTTGGTGCCCCTCACTGTTTCCGCTCAACACCACGGCCTCTCGTCGGTTGCCCTCAACGGGGTCTCCCTTCGTAAGAAGGGAAGCCCTCACGTGGCATTCAACAACCAATTCACCGTCCCATACCTGACCCCCAGGGGCAACACCATCGACCTACCCGTCCCGGACCTACCCGACAGCGAGAAACTGCGTGTCCAGCTGCGCGACCCGGCTTCGCGTCCGACGTGGGCTCGCGCCTACCTCGACGACGTGTACGCCGAGTACCGCGAACTGGATAATCGCCGCCGCTCCGACATCTCCGTCGACCAACCCGGCCACGGTGATGACGACGAGCGTGGCGGGCTGGGCGCGGATTACTTCGCCTCGGAAGATCCGGACTTCACCGAGCAGGTCGAGGCCAACCTCGCGGTGGTCGAACTGCTGAGTCCACTGACTGCGACGCAGCGCGAGTACATCGAGCTGCATGTGCTCCACGGCGACTGGTTCACCGAGATCGCCGCCGACAAGACCGGCGCAGGCCAGCCGACCAGTGCCGATGCGGTGCGGAAAGCCGTCTCGCGCGGTCTGGCCCAACTGCGCAAAACACTCACCGAGTCGTAGGCCGTCTGGTTTCGGCGCGTCCCATGCCTGACAGATGCAAGGCACTCCCTTCACCAACCCGGTGATGGGGCGTACCACCACTCACATGGAAGGAAACCCGGATGCCCACCAAGCTCAAGATCAAGATCGCCAAGCACCCCAGCCCGGCTGCCGCACTCGCTGCAAAAGAAATCCACCCCAGCAGGCGGATGCTGCGCGCGATCTTCGGCACCAGACGACCCCAGCACCGCATGGCTGTGCTCCTGCCTGGCTCCGAAGCCTCCACCGTCGAGGTGCGTGTCGCCGACACCGACGACCTGATGGCGCTGGCCGACGTGGCAGGTGTCACCCGTGAGGGCGGTGATAACTGGGCCTGTGTGCAAGTTGTTGACGGTTTGTTTATGCGGCTGTTGCCTGGGCCGCTTGGTGTAGTTCGTATTCGATGGGGGGTTTGCCGCCGAGGCTGGTGTGGATGCGGCGGCGGTTGTAGAAGTCTTCGATCCAGGTGGCGACCCCAGTGCAGACCTGGTCGCGGGTGGTAAAGGAGCGCCGGTAGTAGTACTCGGTTTTGAGGGTGGCCCAAAAGGATTCGGCCATGGCGTTATCCCAGCACACTCCGGCCTGTCCCATCGACACGGTTCCTTGGACGGCGCGCATGTAGGCGGCCAGTTTCTGGGAGGTGAACTGTGTTCCCCGATCAGCGTGGAGCACGATCCCAGTGGGGAAGCTGCCACGGGTGGTGGCGGCCATGTCGAGCGCGGTGATGACCAGAGCGCGTGTTGTGCTGCTCGCCCATGGCGTATCCGAGCACTCGGCGCGAGTGTGCATCGCGCACGGCGCACAGGTAGACCCAGCCTTGGGCGCAGCGCAGGTAGGTAAAGTCCGTGATCCACACCCGGTCCAGGGCGCCTTGGTCCCACTGGCGGGCGCAGTGGTCCTCATGGGCCACCGGACCCCGCCGGCCGCGCCTAGCCGGGCGCGGGTGCGTGTTCAGGCCTGTCAGGCCCTGGCGGCGCATCGACGCGGCGACCGCGCACACACCCACATCCACACCCGCGCGCGCCAGAGCATGGCGGACACATGGAGCCCCATACGTGCCACCGGACACCTCGTGTTCCCAGGCCACCGCCTCATCCAAACGCCTCCGCACCAGCGCGCGCTCGCCCCGCTGGGGTGCACGGTTTTTCCACGCGTAATAGCCCGCGCGCGTGACACCCAAGACCTTGGCCATCACAGTGATCGAGTAGGAAGCCCTTGTGCGCGTCCATCAGCTCAAATCGCTGGTGTTGTAGTGCCCAGAGGCGAAGAAGGCGTTGGCTTTTCCCAAGAACTCGTTCTCCTTCTCCAGCTGGCGCACTCGCCGACGCAAAGCAGTGATCTCAGCTTCCATCTCGCGTGGATCAGGGCGCCCCTGCTGGGCGGCCTGGCACCGCTCGCGCTCGAGTTTGACCCAGCGGCCCACCACCGTTTCACCCAGCCCCCAATCCTGGGCCACAGACGCGATCAAAGCCCCCGTATCCAACATCAAAGACGCAACATCACGACGATACTCCGGCGTCAAACGACGACGAAAAACCATAACAGGCACCTCACTCTCCGCAGGCACACACGCCCGCTTAACGAAGTGTCGACAAGACCAGCCTAAGCCCACAGACAATTAAACACGCCCGAGCATGGCGATACGGTCGAGGTGCATGGGGCGAAACTCGATGCCCTCGAAGACATCATCGAGGCCGCCAACGGCCAAACCGTCCTCGTCTCCTACTGGTACCGACACGACCGCGAACACATCCAGCGTCGCTTCCCACAAGCCCGCGAACTGAAGACGTCGGCGGAAATCGAGGCGTGGAACCGGGGCGACATCCCGCTTGGCCTGATCCACCCCGCTTCCGCTGGGCATGGAGTGAATCTGCAGTCCGGTGGCCACCTGCTCGTGTGGTTCTCACTGACCTGGAGCTTGGAGCTGTATCAGCAGACCAGCGCCCGGCTGTATCGACAAGGACAGGCCGAGTCTGTCACCATCACCCACCTCACCGCCACCGACACCCTCGACCAAGCTGTCCTCAAGGCGCTGGAGGCGAAGGACATGACCCAGGCCGCATTGATCGACGCGGTCGCCACCGAACTCACAACCATAAGCAGGAAGGAGTCGTCATGCATGTGGGCCTGCTGGCGCAAGATTCGTACCGCCTACATCACCGCCCACCCCTTGTGCGAGGACTGCCTCGCGGCTGGCCGGTACACCCCTTCGCAGGAAGTCCAGCACGCCATCCCATTGGAACACGGCGGCACCCATGACCAGGCCAATCTCCGCAGTTTGTGTAAGCCGCGCCACTCCCGCCAGTCGGCGCTCGACGGCGACCGGTGGAGGCAGACCCCGAGGGTCTACACCTACTGAAATCTGCGCCACGTCGCGCCGAGGTTGCGAAACCTCAAAGATGTGCACCTCGGTGCTGATCGGCAGACACGGGGGAACCTGGCGGCGCTGGCGAGGGGAGGGTTGGGGCCTCTCGATCTCTACGACGCTCGGACAGGTCAGCGGGCGGGGCCAACCGTGTGCAAAGTCCCCGAATCAAACAGGGTATTAACACTTCGGGCTTCGTCGGCATTACCAGTGAGGGATGAAACTCGCGAAGTTTCGCTCTGCCCGTCCGGATTCGGGTTTCCCGGTGACGTACAGGTGAGGGTAAAAACTCGGAGCTTCTCATCTGGTGTTCTGGATCCCTCCGTGGCAGATGTTCGCCTGCCTCGAGTTAACAACTGATTTCTGAAGGAGGAATCATGGCAGATCAAATGGTGCTGACAACTCAGCAGTGGCTGAATTCGACTTACGGCAATAAAACTGGGTTCGGCTCAGTCCAAGAAACCGGTAACACTGGCTGGGATACAATCAACGCACTCATCCGCGCTCTGCAAATCGAGCTGGGTATTACAGCGACGGCAAACAATTTCGGTTCTGGAACACAGTCTCGATTCAAGTCTCGTTGGCCAAACGGCATTACTCAAACTTCTGGCTACGACAATATTCATGGAATTATTCAAGGAGCCTTGTGGTGCAAGGGATATCGAGCCGAATACGGTGGCATCACTCTTGAGTTTACCGACCACGTGGCCGACTCTATTCGCCAGATGAAAGTCGATATTGGCCTTGGCGATACGAGCGCAACGGTCGATGTTGAACTAATGATGGCGCTTCTGTCAATGAAACAGTTCCGGTTACTCTCTGCCTACGGCGGCAAGCCAGCTATTCGTCAGGCGCAGCAAGCAATTAACCGTGGGTACAAGAACTACACAGGGATCATCCCCACTGATGGCTTGTACGGTCGTGAAATGAACACGGCTTTAATCCAGGTCCTCCAAGCAATCGAAGGATACACACCTGCCGAAGCCACCGGGAATTTTGGTGCAGGCACTCGCGCCAAACTACGGACAATTAGTAGCGGCACTAACCAGTGGGTATGGCTAGCCACTGTGAATCTAGTCTGCAACGGCTACTCCATTTTGCCGACCAGCACGTGGAACAGCGGAATCAGCAACACGCTGTGGCAGTTCCAGCAAGCACACGCCTTGCCAGTGACCGGGGTGGTCGACCCAACCACATGGATGAGCCTGCTCACTTCAAAAGGCGACCCCAATCGGCCATGTGTGGCTTGCGATACGCGCTTTGAGATCACTGACGAGCTTGCTGGACATCTTAAGGCTGATGGTTATCAGATCGTAGGCCGCTATCTCAGTGAACCCAACCAAAGCAGTAAGTCTGAGGCAGACTATTTCAAGGCGCTCCGGACAGGCGAGCTAGAGCGAATCGTTGGTCATGGGCTGAAGTATTTCCCAATTTTTCAAGAGTACTCAACTGAACTTAAGTACTTTAGTGTCGAAAATGGGCACCGTCATGCGAAAGAGGCCCAATACGCTGCCCAACGACTTGGTGTTCCACCTACAGTGATCTACTTCGCCGTTGACTACGATGCCACGGATCCTCAGGTGACCAGCCACATCCTGCCCTACTTCAAGGCAGTAACGCAAAGCCTCGGCGGCGGCTACCGAGTGGGTATCTACGCCTCACGAAACATCTGCACCCGGATAGCTCAGGCTGGATACGCGGTAGCATCATTCGTCTCTGACATGTCTACCGGATTCTCAGGTAATCTCGGTTTCCCGATCCCCGACAACTGGGTATTTGATCAGTTCCACGAAATCAGTGGATATCGAGGGAAATGGGATCTTGACCGCGTGGCATATTCGGGTCTCATGTCAGCCGATTCGTCGGTGCGCCCCGCGCAGCCAGTGAATTACGACGCTCTAGATTTTCTCGATCTGATCGAAGCGCTTGAGAGCCGGTTCGAGGAATTGCGCGTGGTCTATAAGGACTACGCTTTCGGAGAGGATCCGATCACATCCGGCAGCTACGTTACTTGGGTCAAAGTTCCGACTTGGCGATGTGTCCTGAACTACCTATCAACGGTCTACCTCAAGGGAAGCGCAAAGTGGTCCGCGGCAGCTGAAGCATATCGGGAGACGGACGCGAAAAGGCTGGAAGATGACACTCAAGCGTCCCAGATAATCTCTGCCTTGAATAAGTGGATTCGCTCCGATCGACAAGAATGGACGGACCCCGCAGGTGGTGCAGTAGATATCCCGCATATGAGTGTGACCACCCTGGGCTACATCAACCTCAATCCGCTCGTTCCTGATAAGTGGACGGGATGGGCGGGTGACTTAGCTTCAGCGCTCGGTCCGATTCAAAAGGTTGTTGAACTGAATCCCGGCTCAAACATTATTGCAGTAGCAAGGGCTCTTGTTGGCCAAGGGGATAACTATATGAATCACAGTGGACTTCAAGGTTTGACCATCCCCAATGATCTGCCGAACAGCTGCAACTACTCCGACCTGTGTAGCGACGGGGATGCGATCAAACTGGCTGCGATGCTGAAAGGCTCGGGAGCCGACGACCCCAACCTTCTGTCCCGAACGCTGAGGAGCTACTACAACAATCCAGTTTCGCTATTGCAGCGATTCAAGGCGATCTCTGAGAGTGTTGGTGCAAGCGACGGAGGAACCGCAAAGGACAAGTTCTTTGCAGAAATTGATGGCCCATTGGATGACAGATACGTTGGCCTTCTCACAGACGGTTCCAATGGGGCATACGGCTACTCGGGCGTTGAGCCTAGCGAAGAAACCAAGAGGGCAGCATGTCAAGCTCTAGCTGAATTCATCTACTGAGTTTGTCATCTGCTTCATGGCTGGGGCCAGGCGTAAGATACCTGGCCCCAGCCACTGCGGAATAAAGTGCCCAAGCACCCACGAAGAAGACCAGGTTTTCCTGCCAGTCCCCGACGAAAATCTCGTGTGTGCGAGTACTGCAATAGAACGAGTTCGTGACAACAAGTAGTAATGCTGCTGCCCCGCTTGATAAGAGTCGTATCCACAGTGCCTTCACTCGCGGTTGCGGCCATCGTCGTGGCGGGTCAACTATCAAAAGAACCAGGCCGGCGAGGAAGGTTCCATAAAGCGGAAGAACCATCAAAAGAGTGCCAGCTGCGGAGAGTCCCGCGGCGGGGATATAGAAAATCCCGAAGCAGATTCCTATCCATGTCGTGTAGGTACGGATCGCGTCCCTGATCGTGTGAGCAGGTGTGCCAAATCGGGCGGAGCTGCTCATGAGCATGTGTCCTGCTACTACCGTGAAGACAATCCAACCGAGACCGAAAGACAGGAGCGTCTCACTCCAGTGTTGAGATCCATAGTGGGTGGAAGCAACTGCATCAAACGCGATGAGCATGGTGGCTGCAAATCCTGCACCCAATACTCGGATCAGTAATGCTCGCCAGAGCGGTGGCTCCCATGTTGATGGCCGATCAATGACAAAAAGCAGCAGCCCGGCGAAAGGTGCAAGCCACAATGGAGTGTTCACCGGAGCGACTTCAGCAGTGAAGAGCAGAGAACCGGGCACTACCGCGAAGCCGAGGATGATCCCTACCCAATACACGTAGGTCCGAACGAATAGTTTTAAAGACTCAACCACTCACACCTCCCATGGACTTCAGTACCGATATCATGACGATACTACGGCGAGGAGGCGACCCATGGCCAAAGATGGCACCAACAGGGGCGGACGCTGCGTGCGTGCAAGCGCGAAGCCCGGCCCGCTGGGCGAGAAACTCGCCGCCGGACGCCCCGCCACCCGCCTGGAAGACCCGCTCAACGAACCCTTCGACTTCGCAGGTAATGACATTGGCGACGATGCGGTGCGTGCCGGGGAGACGATGCCCGAACCATCGGACTATCTGTCGGAGATTCAGCGTGACGGCAAACCGCTTGGCGCTGACCTCGTCTATCGGGAGACGTGGCAGTGGCTCGATCAACGTGGCTGTTCCCATTTCGTGGCGCCTCGCTTGATTGAGGCGTATGCGCAGGCGTTTGCCCGGTATGTGCAGTGCGAGCAGGCGATCTCCAAGTTCGGCCTGCTCGGCAAACACCCCACCACCGGTGCTGCCATCGCCAGCCCGTTTGTCGCCATGTCCCAGAGTTTCGGAAAGCAGGCGAATGTGTATTGGTACGAGATTTACGAGATCGTGCGCGCCACCTGCACCACCGACTACGCGGGCACCACGCCCGGCGAAGAGGTGACGGAGCAGCTGCTCAACGCCCGCTACTAACCGCCCCTCATGATCTTCGCGTCCATCCTCTAGTGGGGTGGACGCTTTCTTGTTCCCCTCCGATTCGTGGAAGCGAGTGTGCTTATGTATTCGATTTGTACTGCCGAGTCTGTGTGTGCTGGTCATCCGGACAAGTTGGCCGATCAGATCGCCGACCAGTTCCTCGACGACATCCTCTACGACGACAAGGCCGCACGGGTGGCGGTGGGGGTGATGGCAGCCGGTCGGCGGATCATCGTCACCGGCGAAATCACCACCAACCACCGCCCGCGTATCCGGGAGTCTGTGCGCCCTGCCCTCGCGCGTGCCGGATACAGTCCGCTCGGGATCCTGATCTACGTGTGGACGCGCCGCCAATCGAGCGACATCAACGCCGGGGTCACCACCTCGCTGGAGGCACGCGGTGGTGATAGTTCAGCGTTCGCGTTGCAGGGGGCTGGCGATCAGGGCACGGTCTACGGTTACGCCACCGCCGAGGCCCCTGAACGCCTCCCGCTCCCGCTCGTCCTGGCACATCGCACCTGCGAGCGTCTCGATACTGCCCAGGCCGAGGGGACGATCTGCGGGATCAACCCGGACGGCAAGGCCCAGGTGAGTGTGCGTTATGACGACACCGGTACCCCCGCCGCCGTCGAGACCGTCGGGTCTCGGTGCAGCATGAGGCGGGCAAGGATCTGGCCGTGTTGGAGCGTGAGGTGCGCTCGCTGATTGTGGCCCCGGCCTGCCAGACCTACCTACCCATAGACGAGCACACCGAAATTCTTGTGAATCCGTCGGGTCAGTTCGTTGAGGGCGGGCCGCGAGTCGATACCGGGCTGACGGGCCGGAAGCTCATGGTCGACACCTACGGCGGGCTCGGGTCTCATGGTGGGGGCGCGTTCTCCGGCAAGGACCCATCCAAGGTCGACCGGTCAGCGGCCTACATGGCTCGCCTGATCGCTCATACGATCGTTGACGCCGGGCTGGCCGCTGAGTGCGAGGTGGGCATCTCGTATGCGATTGGGAAGGCTGATCCGGTCGCGTTCGAGGTGGACACGCTCGGCACCGGCGAGTACTCCGACCGCATCTTGACCGCCGCCGCACGTGACGTGTTCGTGCTGCGGCCGGCGGGGATCATCGACGTCCTCAACCTGCGCACACCCCGTTACCGGGATCTCGCGGTCTACGGGCGCGTGGGCCGGGATTGGCCGCGCTGGGAACAAACCTGGCGTTTTGAGCGCGACCTGCGGAAGGCGTGGAGCCCCATGTCAAGTCCTGGGTTTTGTGGAGGCTTGTTTAGGCCGCTTCCTTTCGTGTTGTTGTGTGTTGGTTTTCTGCTTGTTGTGGTGTGATGCCGCCCAGGGCGAGGTGGGGCGGCGAGTGTTGTACCAGTGGACCCAGGCGGGGTTTCGCGTTCGACCTCTCCGATCGCGCCAGGGGCCGGCGTAGCCGGGGCGCGCCTCGTTGTAGATGAGTTCTGCTTTGTACAAGGAGTTCAACGCTTCGGCCAGGGCGTTATCGTAGGAGTCACCGGTCGAACCCACCGACGCTACTGCCTGGCAACGGGCGAGAGCTTGCCCATAGCGCACGTCGCGGTATTGGACGCCTCGGTCGGAGTGGTGCACGAGCCCACGAGTGTCTATATCATCGCGGCGACGTTGGTAGATCGCCATGTTCAACGCGTCCAGGGCCACGTCGGTATGCAGCGAGGACGCAACTTTCCAGCCCAAGATTTTACGCGAGCACACGTCGGTGACGAAGGAGACGTAGACCCAGCCAGCCTGGGTTGGCACGTAGGTGATGTCCGCAACCCACAACTCGTTGAGATCATGGGCCCCGAAATGCCGATTGACCAGGTCCAAGGGGCATGCATGGCGCGGTGCTAAGGCTGACATGGCGGGTCCGACGCCGACTCACGCCACGAATGCCCATACGCCGCATCAGTCTCTCGACCGTGCACCGCGCCACGTGTCCCACGCCCAACTCGTGAGTGTTGAGGAAGGCGTGCATTTTACGCACCCCGAACACACAGTAGTTCTCCTTCCACACCTGCCTCATCACACGCATCAGCGCCTCGTTGCGCACGCTGCGCGCCGACAAGGCACGAGTCCGGGCAGCGCAATAGGCACTGGGAGCAACCCGCACCCCAAACTGGGATAAAGCAGTGCAGATCGGCGCAGCTCCCCACCGATGCCGGTTGGCCTCGATGAAATCGCAGACTAGCGTCCGAGGCGACCTGGCTCCGCCCCGAAAAAAGCCGATGCCGCCTTCAAAATTTCGTTGGCGCGCCATACCTCACGATTCTCAGCTTCCAGCGCTCGGATATGGGCCTCTTGATCACTGATCTCGCCACGCTCATTGCGCCCGCCCTGCTCCACGGCGCGCACCCACGTACGCAGCGCCTCAGGATCGATCCCCAACTGGCCGCTAATGCGCTTAATAGCACCCCTACGCCGCCCGGGATCAGCACGAGCCTCCAACGCCATACGCGTCGCACGCTCACGCAACTCCATCGAATACTGGCGCTGACCAAACATCCCAAACCTTCAATCCGGCCTAAGACACTCTCCACAATACCCGGGACAGCTCAGCCCCTCCATGTCCACTCCGACCGCCAGGTGAGAGGCCCGGTTCTCCACCCTGTGATCGCATCGGACTTTGATGCGGATCGCGTCCAGGTAGATCACCGGGTAGAACGCTTCTAAGGGGCGGTGCTGCCACTCCAAGAGAGGATGTCTGAAGCAGCTGGCGTTCCATGTCCGACCTGCTGGCGTACGCCCTCAAGTCACCTAGCTCCCCCTAGGCGAGCCCCATGATGCCGCGCGCGTAAAAGTCGTCCCACATGGATGTGCGGTGGCCCGGCACGTAGAGCCAGTAGCGCACGGTCTGAACGCCGTCATCCCCGAGAGCTGCTCCCTGCATTGTTACCTCCTTGAGAAGCGCGGTCATAAGTACCGGCTATCCGTCATCATGGCCACACCCTACCACCCGGGTGATCGACGACACGATTCACACTCGCACTCAACCGACAGCAAAGCAGAGCCACGCTCTCGCGCGACCCGACCACAACCTCGCTCAGAGTTCCCCTATCTCACTCAAAGTCTGCCGACACGCCCACGTCGCACGCCGCCTGACGCAGGCGCTTATCGCGTGTCCACAGCGAGACACCGGGGGTTACGACAGCACTTGCCAGGAGTGCCACGTCGACCGCGCTGAGTCCTCTACCCCACAGCCTCCGTTCCTCGACGAGGTGCCGCACGCCTTGGTCGTCGACGTTGCGAACGATCATGAGGCGCTCAAGCGCTTTCAAAAAGATCGAGCGGTTCTTGAGATTCCCCAACGCGAGTTCCGTGATGACACTCTGATGCACGCACACCTGATCGCGCTCGAGCAGATCAACCAGAACCGGCTCACTTTTCCGCAGGTGATCGATCCAGATGTTCGTGTCAACGAGGACTCTCATGCGTGCTCGCGACTCCGAGGCGCAGCCTCCGCCCCCGGATCACTGCCGCCGAGCGCAGCGAGCTGCCGTCCAGTCTCAATGCGGACGAGGAGCTCAACCGCGTCCCTAATCAAAGCGGATCGCTCACTGACCCCTGTCAGCTCCTCGGCGCGCTCAAGCAGGTCATCATCGAGTGTCACTGTGGTTCTCATGCTTACCTCCACCCTCAGCATAGCACCGCAGGCATCATCAGTTGATTCGGATTTTGATGCAGCTTCTAGTCCACCCAGCTCACATAACAGCACAGCCGGGCCACGGCCTCGCGCGACCCGGCCATGGCCTCGTCAGGCTGAGGTGGTTTAGGCGACTTCAACCGTCGCGAGGGGAACGATTCCGCTCAACGTATCCCCCAGCGCATCTTCGGCGCGATCGAGCTCGTAGCGCATCTGCAGGTTCATCCAGAAACCCGGGGTCGTACCAAAGTAGCGGGAGAGACGCATTGCGGTGTCCGCCGTGATTCTCCGCTTCCCATGAACAATTTCATTGATACGGCGGGGCGGAACACCGATAGCGACGGCGAGCTTATGCTGCGTAATTCCGAAGCCCTCGATGAAGTCTTCCATGAGGACTTCACCCGGGTGAATCGGAGCAATTTTAGTGGTAGTCAACGATCTCAACCCCTTCTGGACCAGCATCATCCAGGCCGTCACCCATCACGACTGCGCTTGAAAAGGCACCGCCGTTGAACGGAGCACCCTTTGGTTCTCAACGACCCAGTGCTACCATCCTACTAATCGCATCGGGCTTGGACCGGCGCACTCTACTACGGGGATCCTCGCCATCACGGCGAGGATCCCTTGGTATTCCAAGAGCATCGCACACCTCGCCACGCAGACGGACCTGCTGCTCTCGCCATAAGCAAGCGACCGGGCCACCCTCTCACTCGACCCGGCCACGGCCTCGTCGGAGACCCCTACCTCATTCAATGTCGGCCAACACGCCCACGTCACGTGCGGCCTGACGCAGGCGTTTATCGCGCGTCCACAACAAGACCCCAGGGTCACGACAACGCTTGCCAGGAGCGCCGCATCGACAGCACTCAGTCCCCTGCCCCACAGCCGCCGCTCCTCAAGGAGGTGCCGGACCCCTCGGTAGCCCACGGCATGAACGATCATCAATTTCAGAAAGATCGCCCGATCCCTGAGGTTGCCCAGCGCGAGCTCGGTGATGACACTCTGGTGCACGCACACCTGGTCGCGCTCAAGGAGGTCGACCAGGACCGGCTCAGTTTGCCGCAGGTAATCGATCCAGATATTCGTGTCGACGAGGACTCTCATGCGTGCTCGCGACTCCGGGGCACAGCCTCCGCCACCTGATCGCTACCACCGAGCGCAGCGAGCTGTCGTCCGGTCTCAATGCGAACGAGGAGTTCGACCGCATCCCTGATCAACGCGGATCGTTCACTGATCCCAGTGAGTTCCTCGGCGCGCGCGAGCAACTCGTCGTCAACGTCAATTGTCATCCGCATAGAATCCTCCAGCACCAGGATAGGGCTTGATCTCCATAACGGTTGATGCGCCGTGCAGAGCCTGTCTGCGCGTATTCATTGCCCCCAACAGCAACTCAGTGACACGCCCACACAAGCCGGCCACAGCCTCGTCATGAAGAAAATTCTCGTGACCTCGTATCACTATTTACCACCCGTCAGTGACACATCTCACTTAACGAGATCACAGCGTTTTTTCAACCAACAGGATCCGACAAACCACGGAAGAATGGTCGCGGGGAGCAAAACCAGGGCGATCAGCAGGGCACACAAGCTAATCGCGGTGTCTACAGTGACACGTCACTGACCTGTTGCTTGAGCCGCGCATCACCCAGCGGCCCCCACCTTCGATTCAATGAAAGAGGCTCACATGAGCGACAACAACGAGAACGTTGACCAGGACAAGACCCCCGAGGGTCCCCTCCAGACCGACCACGGCACGACCACCATCGAGGAAAACGTCGTCGCTAAGATCGCCGGCATGGCCGCCCGCCAGGTACCCGGCGTGTACGGCATGGGCAACGCCGTGCGCCGCGCCTTCAGCGCCGTAACTGACCGCATCCCCACCACCCAGACCAACGTCACCGGCGGCATCACCGTACACAAGGGCGAAACCCAGACCGCCATTGATGTCATCGTCGTCGTCGAGTACGGCTACTCCATCATCAACGTCTGCAACGACATTCGCAGCAACATCATCGACCAGATCGAAGGCACCACCGGCCTGGAGGTCGTCGAGGTCAACATCGACGTCACCGACGTCCACCTGCCCGAGGAGGAAACAACCAACTCCGCCTCAACCGATCTGAAGTAGTCGACCTCGACGCCTGGATCTGAGGAATTCTCATGAAGACAACGCACCTGGCTCTCCTGGTGGGCCTGTTCATGGGGGCCGTTCTCGCGTTCGGTTCCTTCGCCAGCTTCGTCCTCGTTGCCCTGTGCGGTGTCGTCGGATGGGTAGTGGGCCTCTATCTGGAGGGCCGGGTCGATGTCCAACGTATCCTCGATTGGCGAAAGAGGTGACGAGCGTGGCCGCGCCTGACTCCGCAGTCACGCAGTCGAAGCCGTCACGCGAGAAGGATTCCTCCTTGACGCAACGCGGCACCACGACTATTCCGGCCAATGTCGTCGCCCGAATCGCCGCTCAAGCCGCGTTTGAATTTGCCGCCGTCGGCTCGAACGCAGGTGGAGTCCTCGGGATTGGCTCCCGCCGAAACTTCGGGTCTCGGCCCGAGGCCACATGCCAACTCTATGGGCAGCGCGCGATCCTCCATCTGGACCTCGGCCTCGTCTTCCCCACCCCTTTGTCCTCCACTATCGAGGACCTGCGCGCACATGTGAGCGGTCGCGTCGAAAAGCTGTGTGGGGTACGCGTCGCCAAGATGTCCATCGACATTTCGTGGCTCAACCCGAGCAATCATGTCAGGAGGAGCCTGAGATGAGAGCACCTGTACCGGCGCTCGTTTATCGCCCGACCCGGAGCGCATCTGCCACCGTCTTAGCATTGCTGCTCCTCATCGTCGGGGGACTCGGCACATGGCTGACGGGATACCGCCTCCTCACGGGGTCCTGGCCGCAGCGCACCGTCACCACGCTCAACGCGCTCGGCGCTGTGTCCTTCAGCTCCATCGCAGCGCTTGTTGCCGCCGGAATCGCAGCCGCATGCGGCCTGTTGATGCTTGTCGCAGCCCTGTGGCCCGGTCGCCCCAGGCACGTCGCTTTTCTTCCCGACGATATCCCCGGGCAGACGGCACTTCACCGTTCTGACCTGGCAATCCTCGTGAAGAGGCACGTCGAACAGCTCGCCACGATTCGGTCCGCTTCCGCCACCGTGCGCAGGTCACGAGTCGACGTTGTCGTCTTCAGCGACGCGGATGACTTAGACGCCGTGCGCGAAGCCGCGTCCAAGAAAGCTGACGAGGCCCTGGAGGTTTTCAACCCCGAGGGCATCACCCGCAGCCGTGTCCGCGCCAAGCGCGTGAGCTGAAAGAGAGCCGATTATGCGTTCAGTTTCTGCCGCTCTCAACAGGGTTCTCCTGGCATTCTTCGGGCTGTTTATCGTCTGCGCGTCCGCCTGGTTCCTCGCGTCCGGCCTCGACGTCGGCCACCATCTGCCCGTCATTTCCGTATACCTAGCTGCGGCGCACGACCAGATCGGGGCGGTCCTCTCGACTCGCGCCCACTGGCTCGTGCTGTGTGGCGTTCTTGCGTCCGCGCTCGCCTTCGTCGCCGGTCTGTTCCTGCTCCTCATGCAGGTGCCGCGCAGGCCTGCGAATTCTCCGCTCAGGCTCAGCGGCTCCGATGGCGCTCTGCTGGCTACTCTCTCCCCCGATGTCCTGTCGCAAGCCCTCTCCGAACGCGTTCAGGACCTGCCCGGTGTCGAGCGCTGTACCGTCTTCGTTACCGGTTCTCCGAGCAAGCTCTGGGTTCAGGCAGACACGAGCGTCGCACCAGACTGCGAGGTCGAGTGGACCGTGACCGAGCTCCGGAAGCTATTGAACGAGGACGTGGCTACGTCTCTGGAAACGCCTCCCAAGCAGCTCGACGTTCTCGTACGCCTGGCGCGCTCGGTGAGTTCGACGTCAACATCGAAGGCCGTCACAGGCCAGCCGTCGCCGACAATCACAGGAACGGGAACAGGCGCGTAAGACGTGGGGCAGGGCGGGCGTCGCCTTGCCCCACGTTTGTTGTGGGCAGGGCACCCCCATTCACGAGGCCGGGGCTGAGCCTGTCGTCACGATTCGCCCAAAGTGCAGACCACTTCGCTCCAATGAGGCGTTTTTCGCGACTTTTTACCGAGGTGGCCTGATCCACGAGACGACGATCGCGGCCGTCACGAGGAAGAGGGAGAACACCCCCTCCATGACGAACAGGATGAGCTGATTCCGCGCGAGAACCCGCATGACGGCGAGGCGGTTGTCCTCGCCCGGGCGCGCCAGGCGCTCCCCCACGCGGTCGGCCGCGCCGATCCCCACCAGAGTGGACAGGCCTTGGATGGCTTCGAGGAACTGGGCGGACAGACGGGCCCGCATCTCGCGCGAAGCCGACGAGTCGTCGCGGACGAAGCGCTGGAAGAGAGCGATCGAGAGGGGGACGAAGGGGATGCAGGCGACGAGGACGAGCGCGGCGACCGGGTCGATGAGCGCCCCGACGAGGACGAGGAAGGGCGTGGCGACGGCGCCGATGAGTTCGCCGATGTAGGCCTGCCGGTATTCGACGACGCGTTCGACGGAGTCGGTGAGCAGCGAGATCAGGCGCCCGGTCTCCTCGGCGCCGATTCGCGCGTGCCCCAGGCGGAAGGCGTGCTCGAGCAGGGCCCGCCGTATGCGGCGGGCCTCGCGGCTCCGGGAGGCGTCGGTCTCGCGGCCGAGGGCGAGCCTGGCGAGGCAGACGACGAGGATCCACACCGCCGTCAGGATGATCGAGGACTCGTGAAGTCGGGCGCCGACCAGGTGCGCGGCGAGGACGTCGGCGATGCCGATCAGGGCGAGAGCCGCGGCGCAGGCGCGGATCGAGATGAGGAGGGCTTGACGCGCGATCGCCGGGTTCCCGGGGGGCGAAGAAGGCGCGCGCCTCCGGGGAGCGTCCCCGAGCCGTCGCCGCTTCGCCCCCGAGAGGGCCGCGTCCTCGGCGTCTCACCGATGCACCTCGGTCATGATCTTCTCGTAGCCGAGAGGGAGATTCGTGCCGGCGACCGCCGAGGCCTCGTTCATCGGCAGGAGCACGATCCGCTTGTTCTTCACGGCGGGGACCTCGGCCAGAGCCGGGTTCGACAGGAGTTCTTGGAAGGGGCCCATGCCCGCTCCCATGAAGTCCTCGACGAAGACGATGTCGGGGGCCGCGCGCACGACGAGTTCGGCGTCGATGGGAGCGGTGGCGGTCAGTCCGGCTTCCTGCGCCGCGTCGGCGCCTCCCGCGCGAATCGCGAGCGCCGGGATGGTGTTCTCGGCGCCCATCGCCCGGCTGCGAAATGAGCGCCCTTCCCCGACGGGGGAACGCATCGAGGAGCCGTCCCCCGTTCGCGGGGACGACTCCTCGATGAGGTTGGAAGGATCAGTCCTCGGCGCCGCGGCGCATCAGCACCGCGCCCGCCGCCAGGCAACCGAGTGCCACCGGGATCATGCCGCCCGCGGTGAAACCGGTGCGCGCGAGATCAGCCTTCCCACGACCCGGCCCCTTCGCGACCTCGGCACCCGGGGAGGGCGTCTGAGTCGTCGAGGACTGAGCGGTCGACGAATCGCCGGGACGCGCGTTCCCGGCGGGCTTCGGCGCGGCGCCATCGGGCAGGTCGACGGCCCTGGCGAGGATGTGCGCCGAGTGGGCGAAACCTTGGTCACCGGTCGCGGCGTCGTCGATCACGCCGTCTCCGCCGATGGCGACCGTGGCCTTCCCGAGGTAGTCGCCGATGAAGGCGACGGCGCGGCCGAATCGGGAGCGCTCGCCGCGCGAAGCGATCTCCGTCCCCTTGATATCGGCGATTCCTCGAGGATCCGACGCGAACTCGTCGGTCGAGAACACCCACGCGCGCCCGTTCCCGGTCGAGCCGTAGGCGCCGACCACGAGCATCGCCGAACCCGCTCCCGGAATCGGGAGGGCGTCGACCGCGTATCCGAACCCGTGGTCCTTCTCGCCTTCGGGGCCGGTGATGATCCTGACGCGCGCCGACGTCGCGCCCGGGTCCTTCGGCGAGATCACGACGTCGTCCAGCTCCTGGCCGATCGCGGCCTTCTCGCCCGCCACGAGCGCGACGCCGCCGGTTCCCTGGTTCGCGAGCAGGCCGCCGTCGAATCCGATGACGAAATCGTCGATCGAATCGCCGGTCACGTCGCCGACGTTCGCCACCGAGGTGCCCGCGCCGAGCCGGTGAGAGGCGTCGAAGGGCATCGTGAGCGCGAAGCCGGCACCGGGGGCTCCGGCCCGGACGCGCGCTCCGGCGGCGGAGCGGTCGCTCGTAGCGTCGGCGGCCCGCCCGTAGACGACCCACGCCTTGCCGGGGATCACGTAGTCGCGCATGTGCTGGAAGTCGGTCACGACGTAGTCCGCGGTGCCGTCGCCGTTCACGTCGCCCACGCGTGTGAAACTGTTGAAGGTGTTTCCCTCCGGCGAATCGATGCGCTGAAGAACGGCCGGGTCGTTCTTCGTGAGGTCGCGCATGTCGACGGGCGCGCCATCGGCCTTGCCGCGGAGGATGAACGCCGCGCCCTGCGGGGTCGCGTTCTTGTCGGCGGAGACGGCCGCGTTCGCGACGATGAAACCGACATCGGCCATGCCGTCGCCGTTCACGTCGCCCACGCGAGTGATGTTGAACGCGCCCGCGCCCACCGACGGAAGATCCACGTACCAGCCGTGCGCCGGATCGAGCTTGTTGAGGTCGACGTCGCGCAGGTGCGAGCCGCCGAAGACGACCCACACGCGAGACATCGTGTGCGAGCCGAAGGCGATATCGTCCACGCCGTCCTTGTTGACGTCGCCCAGGCACGCTACGGAGAACCCGATGTTGGCGTCGGTTGCGGGGTCGGCGGTGCGACGCGGGCCGAGGATCGAGATCGTCTCAGCGGAGGGGAGGGCTTGACCGGCGGTACCGCCCGGGATGATCGAGATCTCGCCGGTGACGTTCAAGATCCAGCCGCGCGTGGGCGTGCTCTCCGCGTAGTACGGATCCCACTTCCATTGGGACCGCACGACGTTGCCCGAGATGATGTCGGGGCGCCCGTCCCCGGTCACATCGCACGCGCCTCGCGCGAGCGAGCCCCCCAGGCCGGACGAGAACTCGCCGAGCCACGACTTCTCGGTCGGGGTGTCGAGCGGGACGAAGGAGGTCTCCTCCTTGCGGGGCTGGGGCTCGGGGATCGGAGCGACGATCTCCTCGTCGTCGCTGTGGGTCTTCTCGCCCTGGCGCGACATGTCGACGGTCCATACGTCGATGCGGCCCTTCGAGTCCGATGTGTAGACGCCCTGCAGAGGGTCGTCTCCTCGGCGCGGAATGATGCCGAGCCCCGCGCCGGGGTCGCTCTCACCGCCCTCGGCGGAGACGAATGTCGCATGGTGCGCGCCGGGGAGATCGAGGATCCCCTGCCCCGCGTTGAAGTCCTGCGTGAACGCCTTCGCGGAGATCGCGAGCGCACCGGGGTGCTCGCCATCCTTCGGGCGGCCGACGAAGAGGGCGCCCGGATACTCCCCGCCGTCGACCCACGCGAGTGACGCGCCGAGCCGTCCGTACAGGGGGCTGCGGAAGAGATAGCCGGTCCGTTTCGCCGATTCGCTCGCATGAACCGGGGCGGATGCCGTGGAGTCGAGGTCGATGACGGTGTCGATCCCCGCTTGAACGACGGCGAAGGCGCCGGCCTCGTTGTTGTGGCCCGGCGCGCCGACGGCGAGATCAGGAGCGCCGTCCGCGTTGATGTCGCCGATCCGGGCGATCGCCGCACCGAATTCAGCGCTTGCTCCCTGCTTCGACGCGCCGACGATACGGGGCGCGCCGTCGAGGCTGCTCGCCGAGGCCGGGGCGTAGGCCACCGTGCTCGTCGCGGGAGTGCCGACCGCGAGGTCGGATCCGAAGGCGAGCAGTGCGAGGCCCTTCGAGGTATCGACGTTCCAGGTGGCGGAGGCGATATCGCGCAGCAGGCGGCGCGCGCCGGGCGCGCTCGCGTCGGCGGTTCCAGCACCGGCCGCGCTCGCGTCGGATTCGGCGCCGGTCTCGGTCGCGCTCCGCTCCGGGGTTGAGTCGTCGGAGTCGAACAGGTCGGCGACGTCGGGGTCGAGTTCGCCGCCCGAGCCGAGAGGAGGTTCGGGGCCGTCCTCGTTCCACTCGTCGTCGTTGGATCCGGTGGGGGGATCCGAGGGCGGAGCGGGAGGCTTCGGCGTCGTCTCGAAGCGCGCGGTATCGACGATCGTGACCTTATCGGCCGTGCCGACCGCGAGGAACGGGCTGTCCGGGCTTCCCGCGATCGCGAGCACATCGGCGTCGGGGTCGATCGCGGCCAGGAGTCGAGGGGCCGCGGAGTCGGAGGAGTACAGGTAGACCGCGCGCTCGCCGGCGACGGCGACGTGGGGCGCGCCCTTGATGGAGACGCAGGTGACGGCATTGCCGAATGCGTTCTCACCGGCCGGGGCCGCGGTGGTGAGGAGGTTGCGCTGTTCGCTCAGCGAGATCTCGACCTCGTCGCTCGGATCACCGTAGGGGATGTAGGGGAGGACGTGGAGGCCCGTGCGATTCGCGAAGATCATGTCGGCCAGACTATCGCCGGTGATGTCGCAGGATACGGGAGTCGTCGCGCCCGCGTCCTTGTACGTGAGGCGATCCGTCTTGCGAATGATGTCGCCGTAGCGCGACTCGTAGATCCAGGAGAATCGCAGCGAGTCCGAATCAGCTCCGCTGGCGCGGCGTTCCCCGTGCTCGGTCGTCGACGTCGGGTTCGCCGGTTCGGAACCGGACGCCGGACTCGTCGCGACGGCTGCGAACGTCGGGCTCGCAGTGCCGAGCGCGAGCGATGCCATGGCGATTCCTGAGAGTGTTCGTGAAAGTGTCTTCACCTCGGCCCTTTCGTAAATTTATGCAAGCCTAACCTTAGACGTGGCGGGTGATTCTTGGGAAGAAGATGAAGCGGACGACACACGGAGCGAGGGATCGAGGACGCGGCGCTGGGCTCGCTGATCGGAGATGCTGGTCGAGCAGGTGATGGGCGATCGGTTTCCACAGGCCGAGTGGGGTCTGCGATGCTTGCGGAAGCGGATCCGGCCGGCCGGCGCGTCGCGGAGTTCTCGCTCCGAGGCACGGCAGGGGCGCAGGCCCGGCCCTCAGCGGGGATTCGACGGAAGAGCGACGCCCCACGGCCGACGACGAATCGAACGCACGGAGAGGACCGATCATGGAACGCACGACGCTGGGCACGACCGGCATCTCGATCCAGAGGCTCTGGCTCGGCGGGATGAGCTTCGGGAAGGTCTTCCCCGCTTCCACTAGTGGATGGTCCGCGTGGACGAGACCGAGGCGATCATCACCCGCGCCCTCGAACTCGGCGTGAACTTCATCGACACGGCGAACACCTACGCGCACGGCACGAACGAGGAGTACATCGGCGAAGCCCTCCGTCGCCTCGCCGTGCCGCGCGAGGACGTCGTCCTCGCCTCGAAGGCCTACTTCAACGAGGGACATCTGTCGAGGGGGCGATCGAGCGGGAGATCGAGGGGACCTTGACGCGCCTCGGCGTCGACTACCTCGACCTCTACATCATCCACCGCTTCGACTACTCGACTCCCATGGCCGAGACGATGGAGGCGCTCGGCGCCTCCGCGATGTACGGCTACCAGCTCCACAACCTCCAGCGGGTCGCCGACGAGAACGGATGGACGCGCTTATCGAGCCTGCAGAACCACTACAACCTGCTCTACCGCGAGGACGAGCGCGAGCTCATCCCGGTCGTGCGCCAGTACGGCATGAGCCTCACGCCGTACAGCCCGCTCGCCTCGGGCCACCTCACAAGATCGACCTGGGACTCAGACTCGGTCCGTTCGACGACGGACGGGACGATGCGCCAGAAGTACGATCGCGATCGGGAGATCGACATGCCGATCGTCGTGCTCGAAGCCTTCGAGGGTCGACGACGCCGTCCGCGCGTTCTCGCTAGAGCTCTCGGCCGAGGAGGTCGCCTTCCTCGAGGAGCCCTACGTCGCCCACGACCTCGTCGGACCGCTCGCGCGCCCGAGCGAGAAGGCGCTCGCGGGGACGGTCGTTCCGCAACAGCCGGGACAGAAGAACGCATGACGACGAGGGCGCAGTCGGCCGCCGGGAATGAGGTCGAGGACTACCTCGCCTCGATTCCGCCGACCGCGCGTCCTCGTTTGGACACCGCACGCCCCGCCCTCACGGGCCTGACGCTCGCAGACCACGCGAACTGCGCGCTTAGGCAACTCGGGACCGAACCTTCCCGGGCACACTCCGATTCTCCTTCACGAGACTCGGAACAAACCCCAGGACGCTTCAGAACGAGTAGCCACCGCTCGTGAGCGCGTGGTCGTCAGCTTGGCTGAATGTTGATGCCGCGCAGCCAGTCGAAGAATCCCATTTGCCTCACCTTTCACAGATAAGATCAGATCGATGACCGGGGAAGAAGCGTGTGCCCGATTAGAGACAATGGAGCAAACCCATGACCAGGAAGTCAGTAAAATCATCGGGCAACAAAACCCGAGAGAAGAAGAAATCTTGGCGCAGTTGGATCTCCGCATCTGAGGCAATTTCGCTAGTTTCAGTCATCATCGCCGTAGCGGCACTTGGCTTCAACATCCATGATCGCAATCGCGCAATCGAGGCAGAACAATTCCACCAAGCAAATCAAGCATTTGCCCGAATAACAATTAGCGCGGACATCTCACAGGTCGAATCAGGCCAGTATGGGAAAGAGATCACTTCCACCTTCCACAACTCGTCACCGAATCCAGTATTCAACCTGGTTCTAGCCATGCCCAAACCGCTTAATACCTTAAGCGTCTCCGGCGATAATTACCACGAATTCCAGAATACGGAGCATGGATTCGAGATCCCCTTTCCGACCGTTTCACCTGGCGAGAAGGTCGAATACGCGAACACGTACAGTCAGGATCTATTCAGTTCACAACCACCCCGCGTAATCTTGAACGAGAACTTTCGCTTTTGCTTTACAGATGTCAACGATCAGCGATGGATGGCAGACCATCACGGCGCACAGAGGATCTCTTCGACAAATGAGTGCATTGAAGACAAGTAGATCGGCAATTCGCTAGAACACCAACAGCCCTCGTTCGTCGTAGACTCTGCCCGAGCCTGGCGCGCTGCCGTTTCTGATGGCTCGGTCGAGGGCCATGATGGTGGCGACGACTCCGCCAATCTTCTCGGTGGACTCTTGCTTGTCGGGTTTGATGTTGCCTGCCGGGTCGGTTCGGACATGGATGTCGTCGACCATCCATGCCAGTACGGGGTGGCCTGCGTGGGCGAGGTTGCCTTCTCATCAGTTCCTTGGAGGGTGGGTTCATGTCTTTGAAGCCTTGCCCGAAGGCGATGACGGCGAAGCCCGCTTCTTCGAGGTTCTGGCTCATCTGGACCGCATCCCATCAGTCGAACGCGATCTCACGGATGTCCAAGCGCTCCCCTAATTGTTCGACGAAGGTTTCGATGCCGGCGTAGTGGACGACGTCGCCTTCGCCGGTTTGCAGGAAGCCTTGGCGTTCCCACAGGTCATACGGGGCATGATCACGGTTCACGCGCTGTTCGATGTTGTCTTTGGGGATCCAAAACCACGGCGCGATCACGCACTTGTCGTCGCCGGTCTCTGGCGGAAAGACGAGGACGAACGCCGTGATGTCAGTGGTGGAAGCCAGGTCGAGTCCGCCGTAACACACCCGGCCTTCCGACTCTGTGAAGCGTCGGCGGAGAGGTACGCCGCACGCGCCAAAGCCAAACGCGAAGCAGAAGCAGCCGAGCACAAAGGCCCGAACACCATGAGAGGGCGAACACGGAAGCGCCCCCAGAGCCGACGAACGGCCCCCAGGGGCGCAACTAGGACGACAACGGGATGCTACGCCCGCACCTCATCCCGACACGTCGACAGCGCCGCCAAGGTGGGGACGAGATCCGCGAGCGTCCGGCGGAGCGCCTCGAGATCCCGGAGGGTGTGCGCAGTCGTCAACGCGTCCACAGTTGGCCCGCCCTCGTCGTTCACGGTGACCTCGAGGAGGATCTCCGCGCCGTCGCCGGGCGCCTCGAGGACGAGACTCCGGTACCAGGTGGCAGGGTCGCCGGGGTCAGTTGAGAGGGTGGAGGAGCACCACCAACGGGCAGGGGTGAGATCCCGGAAGGGAATCGTCGAAGCGTTCATCGGGCCACCGCCTCGAGGGCGTGGAGACGGGCGGACCCCAGCCGTGCCGCTGGAGCATCGCCGGGGTCCGGCTGGATGGGGGTGAACGTGCGGGTCATGGTGTTTCGCCTTTCGGAAGCAGCGACACCGTGCCCGGCGTGAAGCGTCCGTGCGGCTGCTATACCCCACGCATACCCCACGCACCGACGTTCCGAACGCATATGCGCAGGTCAGATAGCATTGGGTGGAGCTAAGGGAGCACGTGTCGAACTCATCCTAGGACGCGATCACCTGCTGCTCGTGGCACTTGCCCTATAGAGGACGTAATGCGTTCAGATGTGTGCAGTGTGTGCAACACTAAGTTTTCCTTGGTATCTCAACAAAAAGTACTGTACACATGATGTGTGCACAATGTGTGCAATGTGTGCAATGTGTGCAGCACTGTGTGTTCCCGGTCTCATTCACATGTTGCCGACCAGATGCATGGGCATTTCACCTCACGAGCTCGTCCTCCTGTGCGGATGAGCTCGCGCCCCGAAAGGACGCTGACCAGTTTCGCCTTTTCGCGCCCGCAGGGTGCGGTCTTGTGTGCTTCTGGATCCCCACCTGGAGCACCCAACGTCAGCACCTCGGAGCCACTTCACTTCCACACGATTTCAACCGACTCAGGACCAAAGCCCTTTTTGCCCTGCTTTGCCCGCTTGAGCGTCACGGTCATGAGCGTGTCGATCATGGTGCGCTGCAACGCGATGGGAGCCTCCAGGAAAGCCGCTGCCGGGTCTGGTGTGCCGAGGATCGGCGCGAGCACCGTTCCGGTTCCAGAGGCGAGGCGCTCGGCCTCAAGGCGGGTGATCTCAGTGCGAGCAGCGTCGCGGATGCGGGCGAGGTCAGCACCCTCGATCACCTCGGCGTCGTAGTCTCGCTCAGCACGAGCAATGCGTGCGCGCTGCTGTGCGATCTGCTCCGAAAAAGCGTCCTTGACCTCGGGGTCCGCCTGCTTCTTGTGACGCCTGAGGTCCTTCTTCTGGAGCCGGGCGACAACGAGAACCCGCACGAAGTCATCAATCGCGTCTCGGGTTCGGTTGAGATGCCCGGCGTTGCAGCCGTAGTAGCGGGCGCGGGTTCGCACCGGCTCCCCACACTCACCGCATCGATAAAGCCCTGCCCCCAGGTGTTTGCGAACGGTGGAGCCGCTGCGGTTCGTCACGCGGGCAGGGTCGTCGAGAAGGTTCTGAACTGTCCACCATTGATCTGCTTCGATGATCGCCTCCCACTGCCCGAGGACGAGCTCCCCGTTCTCATCCTTGACGAGGTTGTCTCGCAGGGCCTTACGGCGCGATTCCCCGGCCTCCTGCCGACGAGTGTCCTTCGAGGTGTAGACCGAGTACCCCGCATAGCGAGGGTTCCGCAGGATGCCGAGCACCGTCGAGGGTGACCAGGGCTTGTCATCGGGCACCGGGCGAAGCTGCTTGCCCTCAGCCTGCCGTCGAGCATTGCGTTCGAGGACGATCGTCCGACTGTGCAGGGGCACGCGCGGAACCCCAGCCGCCTCGCCGTCGGCCTGAGCGCCGCTGAGGGCGCGTGCGATTCCGTGCAGCGAGTCCCCTCGAAGGAAGGCAGCGTAGATGGCACGCACAGCCTCAGCCTCGTGAGGGATGAGCTCGCCAGCGGTGGTATAGCCCATCGGACGAACCCCTTTGGGTGGCCTCCCTTGCCGGGCACGTTGGACGTGCGCCCGAGACTGGCGAGCGCCCTTGCGCTCGACCTCCACTCGCGCGACCGCAGCCTTGATGCGGGCGTACATGCGCCCGCCGTCGGTGCCAAGGTCAGCGTCGCCGTTCGCAGTGACAAGAAGTAGGCCACGGGACTCTGCTCGGTCGATCCAGTCTTCAAGTTCCCGAGGCTGTCGGGCGAGCCGGTCGAGGTCGTAGCACACGATCGCGTCAAGAAGCCCCGCCTCGTAGTCAGCGACCATCCGCAGGTAGGCAGGGCGCTTTTTCGTCTTATCCGAGGCCGAAATTGATTGATCGACGTAAGTCTCGACGATCTCCCAGCCACGGAACTGAGCGAGCTTCTCGCAGTCCTCGCGCTGACGGTCAATCGCGAGGCCGTCCATCTCGCGGTCGAGAGAGATACGAAGGTAGATGGCTGCACGGACAGGCTGGGAGGAGGTCGGCTTCATGCCTCCAGTTTACTTCTTAGACGTAAGCCCTGTGCGGAACTCCACGACGTCACCGTCGTGCATCACATAGTCCTTGCCTTCCATGCGGACCTTGCCGGCGGCCTTCGCGGCGGCCATGGAGCCAGCTTCGACCAGGTCGTCGTAGGAGACGACCTCGGCCTTGATGAAGCCCTTCTCGAAGTCCGTGTGGATGACGCCGGCGGCCTTGGGGGCGGTGTCGCCCTTGTGGATCGTCCAGGCGCGCGCTTCCTTCTCGCCTGCGGTGAGGTAGGTCTGTAGGCCGAGGGTGTCGAAGCCGACGCGGGCCAGCTTGTCCAGGCCGGACTCGTCCTGACCCGACTCGGCGAGCATCTCGCGGGCGTCCTCGTCGTCCAGTTCGACCAGCTCGGCCTCGAACTGGGCGTCCAGGAAGATGGCCTCGGCGGGGGCGACGAGGGAGCGCAGTTCGTCCTTCATCTCCTCGTTGTCCATCTCGGCGGCGTCCATGTTGAACACGAAGATGAAGGGCTTGGAGGTCATGAGCTGGAAGGAACGCAGCGCGTCCTGGTCCAGCTTGGCGCCCTCGGGGCCGGACAGCAGCTCGCCGCGCTCCAGCAGGTCGAGGGCCGCCCGCGCGGTCTCGAGGACGATCGGCTCGGTCTTCTTGCCGCGCACCTCCTTTTCGAGGCGCGGGATCTGCTTCTCGATCGTCTGCATGTCGGCGAGGATCAGCTCGGTCTTAATGGTCTCAATGTCCGAGGCCGGGTCCACCTTGCCGTCGACGTGCACGACGTCGGGGTCGGAGAAAGCGCGCGTGACCTGGCAGATCGCGTCGGCCTCGCGGATGTTGGCGAGGAACTGGTTGCCCAGGCCTTCACCCTCGGAGGCGCCGCGCACGATGCCTGCGATGTCCACGAAGGAGACGGTGGCAGGCAGGATGCGCTGGGAGCCGAAGATCTCCGCGAGCTTGTTCAGGCGCGGGTCGGGCAGGGGCACGACGCCAACGTTGGGCTCGATGGTCGCGAAGGGATAGTTCGCGGCGAGTACGGTCGCGCGGGTCAGGGCGTTGAACAGGGTGGACTTGCCGACGTTGGGCAGTCCAGCGATACCGATAGTAAGAGACACGCCCCCATCCTATCGGAGCAGGCCGGACGGCGTAGCACCCACGCGCTACGTCACGCCGACGCTCAGGGCAGCACACCGAGCTAGTCGCGCGGGTAGAAAGCCTTCATTTCCTCGAAGCTTCCGAGCCGGAGCCGCAGCCCGAGGAGTGTATCGATGCTAAGGGCGCGCTCTCCGACGCGGAAGAATCGCGTGTAGGCGAAATGACTGGTGGTGCGCCCCGCGAAGGCTGGCCCGACCATGTTTGTCAGCGTGGTACACAGCTGCCAGGCGGCACCCGCCACCTGTTGGTCGTCGTTCCACTCCTCGCCTTCGGCGGGGGAAACGATGATCGCCCATTCGCCGTTGTGCTCGGGCTGGTAGGCCGCCCAATCAGTGCCGACGATGGCCTGCTTTGTCAGGTAGGTGCCGTTCTCCCCGCCCAGTCCGCGTGTCAGGAGGTCGGCGATGGGCGCGCCGCCCAGCCACTGCTGGACGAGCCACTGGAGCTGCTCGGTCGTCAGGCCTGCGCGCATGGGTGCGGGGTTGTCCCGTGTGGTACGAGGCCTGGGTTCCTCCTCAGTGTCGCCCGCGGCCAGTGCAACGGCGGTACGCAGCTCGTCGAAGGTCAGACCGGGGCACCGGTTGTGCTCGGTGTCGGGGCCGAACTCGTCCCAGTTGTGTTCTTCCATCCACGCGATCTGTTGGAGGAGTTCGGGGGTTTCCCGTCCCGTCAGGCTTGTGGGGCCGATGCTGAAGCCGCGGGATTCCAGGAAGCGCACGTCGCGCAGCGGTGCCCCTTGCGCGAGGCCCGCGAGGATCCGCCCGATTCCCATCTGGAAGCCGGGCGGCAGCGTAACGGAGTCGCCGGTGACGTCGCTGGAGATCTGGACCCCGTCGACGGTGGCGCGCACGGTGACGACGCCCAGGGCGGTAACGCTCATGTCCCACTGGTAGACGATCTGCGGACGCCACGCGGGTGGGAGTTTCGCCAGGTCGTGGGGCAAGGACCGGAAGACGGGATCGAAGACCTCGTCGAAGAGTTCCCAGTTGTAGCACAGGCATCCGCAGCGCTTAACCCAGACATCTTCCGGCGTTTCGGGGCCGAGAAAAATCGCCCAGTGGAAGGGCGTGTCCTGGATGAGGCCCCACTTAACCTCGCGGAACTCCTCGTCCTCGGCGTGCTCGGTGTCCACGAAGCTCACCGACACCAGGGGCATATCGGGCCTGTCGCCGCCGCTGATCGCGAGCGTCCGCCCGCTGACCCGCCAGCGCGCCTCGCTCCCGTGCTTGCCTCCGCCGACGATGACGGGGCGTGCGGGCGCAAGGAGGGCCGCTGCGTCCAGGAGGAACTGGTGGTAGTCCTCGAGCGTCAGGTCGCGCCCGGCCAGGGCGGCGACTGCGTTGCTGACTCGTTCGATGGGATCCATGCACAACCTCCGCGTTGGCTCGACAATCGACGAATACTCGTCCTTGCACGCCACTTTACCGCACTGTCAGACGGTCGGAGGTGGCGGTCTCAACTGGTGTGGTCGGGCCCGGCGACGCGGGGCGCGTGGGGGCGCGCGGGCGCCATGCCGGCCTTCTTGAGGTCGGCGCGCAGGTCGCGGGGCAGCGCGAAGGTCGTCGATTCGGTTTCGGTGCGGGCCACCTCGACGGTGGGGAATCCGCGCTCCTGCAGCCATTCGATGACGTCGCGCACGAGGATTTCGGGAACGGACGCGCCGGAGGTGAGGCCCACGGTCCGGGCCCCCTCGAACCAGGACTCCTCGAGTTCCTCGGCCTTGTCGACGCGGTACGCGGACCCCGCCCCGGCCTCGAGCGCGACCTCGACGAGGCGCACGGAGTTCGAGGAGTTCGCCGAGCCGACGACGACCATGACGTCCACCTGGGGCGCGATGAATTTCACGGCGCCCTGGCGGTTCTGGGTGGCGTAGCAGATGTCGTCCGACGGCGGGTCGATGAGCTGCGGGAAGCGCTGGCGCAGGCGGTCCACGGTCTCGCGGGTCTCGTCGACGGAGAGCGTGGTCTGGGAGATCCACACGACGCGCGAGGGGTCGCGCACGACGACGTTATCGACCTCGTCGGGGGTGCCGACGACCTGGATGTGGTCGGGGGCCTCGCCGAAGGTGCCCTCGACCTCCTCGTGGCCCTGATGGCCCACCAGGATGATGTCGTAGTCTTCCTTCGCGAAGCGCACGGCCTCGCGGTGCACCTTGGTCACGAGCGGGCAGGTCGCGTCGATCGTGGCGAGGTGGCGGGTGGCGGCGGCCGCGTGGACGGCCGGGGAGACGCCGTGCGCGGAGAAGACGACGCGGGCGCCCTCGGGCACCTCGTCGGTCTCCTGGACGAAGATCGCGCCGCGCTTGGTCAGCGACTCGACGACGAACTTATTGTGGACGATCTCTTTGCGCACGTACACGGGTGCGCCGTAGAGCTCGAGGGCTTTTTCGACGACGTCGACGGCGCGGTCCACGCCGGCGCAGTATCCACGGGGGGCGGCAAGGAGGATACGGCCGTTTCCTTCTCCGTGGGGCTCGGGCAGGGGGGTCTCGGCGCTGGCTCGCAGGTCGACGTTTTCATTCATGCGTCCACCCTAGCGCCCGGGGGCGAGGGCGTGCGCGGGGGCGTGGGAATCACACATTGTCACCTCCGATACGAGGCCTGGGCGCGCCCACGCTTCCGACTTCCCACACGCTCGGGCGCAGGGACGCAGACGGGGGCGGCGTGTGGCATCCTGTGGGAGTGACCTCGCCCTATGCCCCCTCCTCCCCCGCAGCGGGGACCGCACACGCTGCCGCGCGGCCGCCCGCCGCGAAAGCTGCCGACACGACGCGGGATAATCCGTGGCCGCTGCGCAGGCTGACGGAGAACATCAAGGTGTACGTGGACCGCATGAGTCCCCTGTGGGTAGAGGGCCAGGTCGTCGAGTACAAGGTGCGCCCGGGCGCGAAGATGCACTTTTTGACGCTGCGCGACCTGGAGACGGACACATCGATGACGGTGACCGCATGGGCGGGCGTCATGGATTCCACGCCGCTCACCGAGGGTGCGCGCGTGGTGACGCGCGTAAAACCCGTGTTTTGGGAGCGCTCGGGCAGGCTCAACCTGCAGGCGGCGGAGATTCACCTGCAGGGTGTGGGCGACCTGCTGGCCCAGATTGAGGCACTGCGCGCCCGCCTGGCCGCCGAAGGCCTCTTCTCGGATGCGCGCAAGAAACCCCTGCCATTCCTGCCGCGCACGATTGGGCTGATCTGCGGTCGGAGCGCGAAGGCGAAAGACGACGTGGTCGTCAACGCGTCGGATCGCTGGCCAGACGCGCGCTTCGAGATCCGTGAGGTCGCCGTCCAGGGCGATCACTGCGTGCCCGAAGTGGGCCGAGCACTACTCGAGCTGGACACCATGGACGACGTGGACGTCATCGTGATCGCGCGCGGCGGCGGAGCGGTCGAGGACCTCCTCCCCTTCTCCGACGAACGCCTCGTGCGTGCGGTCGCGGACGCCCGCACCCCCGTCGTGTCCGCCATCGGACACGAGGGTGACTCTCCCCTGCTGGACCTCGTCGCGGATTACCGTGCCTCAACCCCGACGGACGCGGCGCGCCGCATCGTCCCGGACCGTGCCCGCGAGCGCGACGGTGTCGCCCAAGCCGTCTCCCGCATGCGTGGAGCGTTGGCCGGTCGCCTCATGGCGGAGCGATCTCACTTGTCGCTCCTGACGTCGCGGCCGGTTCTCCAGGGGCCGGGGGCCATCGTCGACGGGCATCGCGCGGCCCTCGACCAGCGCGTGACCGCGCTGCGCACGGCGGTCGAGCGCCGCCTGGCGTCGGAGCGTCAGAGCCTGACCCGTGCGCGCGCCACACTGACTGCCCTGTCCCCGCAGGCGACGCTGGATCGCGGCTACGCGCTGCTGAAGACCCCGTCAGGCCAGCTCATCACTTCCTCGGCACAGGTGAAGAAGGGGGACCTCATCGAAGGCATCCTCGCGTCTGGCCGTATGGTTGCCCAGGTGGTGGGTGCCACCGCCCCCACTGTGCCAACCGAATCGTGACCCGGGACCTCAGCCCCGGCCTCGTCCCACCCGCACATCAATCGTAAGGAACAACACAATGACCCCAACCGATCAGCTTCCCGATCCCCAGTCCTTGGGATACGAGGCCGCACGCGACGAATTGGTGCGCATTGTCCAGACACTTGAGAGTGGTCAAGCACCGTTGGAAGACACGCTGACGCTCTGGGAGCGCGGGGAAGCGCTGGCGGCTCGCTGCTCACAAATCCTCGACGGGGCACAGTCTCGTCTGGCGGAGCGCACGGGGACGCAGGCGGTCGACGCCCGCTAGGCTAGTTTCCGGACGTTTTCGGACCGCAAGCGAGGAGACCAGATGACACAGTCCATCCCCCACGTGCTCGCAATCGGCGAAGCCCTCATCGATGTCATGATCACGCACGATCAGCCGGAGTTCCCCGTGGAAATCCCGGGTGGATCCCCTGCGAACGTCGCGCTGACCCTCGGGCGGCTCGGACGGCCAGTTGAGCTGGCGACGTGGATCGGTTCGGACGCGCGTGGACGCCTCATTGAGTTCCATATGGCCGATTCGGGCGTGCACATCACCGACGCCTCGCGCGGCGCTTCGCACACGTCGTCCGCGTTGGCGCACCTGGACGCAAACGGTGCGGCCTCCTACACCTTCGACTTGGAGTGGGCACCCACCGCCCCCATCGAGGTTCCCGAGACAGCTCAGATCCTCGAGGCCGGTTCCATTTCGGCGATCATTGAACCGGGCGCGTCGGCTGTCCTGGATGCGCTGGAGCGCGGACGCGAGCATGCACTCGTGTGCTTCGACCCGAACGCGCGCCCTTCGATCATGGGTGATCCCGAGACGGCGCTCGCCTCGATTGAGCGTTTCATCGCTCTGTCCGACATCGTCAAGGTGTCGGACGAAGACATCGACTGGCTGACGGGCGGGGCTTCCATCGACGAGGTCGTGGAGCGTTGGCTGGGCTTGGGTCCGTCGCTCGTGGTCGTCACGCGCGGCAAGCACGGTTGCCTGGTTGCCACGGCCTCGGGCCTGCGTTTCACGAAGACGCCGGGCGACGTCAAGGTCGTCGACACGGTCGGGGCGGGCGATTCCTTCATGGGCGGCATGATTGACGCTCTGTGGGGCATGGGACTGCGTGGCACCGGCGCACGCGAGGCGCTGCGCGTCCTCCCGGAGGAACAGGTGCGCGCCATCATCGACCGCGCCAGCGCCGTGTCCGACGTGACCGTATCACGCAGCGGCGCGAATCCACCCTGGGCGCACGAACTCGCCTGAGCAGACCCCGTCTGGCACCTCCAGATTCACCAACGAGGCCGGGTCCCGTGATGGGATCCCGGCCTCGTTCGTTGGTGGGCGCGGCTACTTTCCCATGCGGCGCTCACGCTGGGCGTAGGAGCGCAGGGCGCGCAGGAAGTCGACGCGACGGAAGTCCGGCCAGTAGACCTCGCAGAAGTAGTATTCGGAGTGCACGGACTGCCACAGCATGAAGCCCGAAAGGCGCTGTTCGCCCGAGGTTCGGATGACGAGGTCGGGGTCGGGCTGGTCCTTCGTGTACACGTGGGCGGTGATGTCCGCGTCGGTGAAGGAGTCGGCGAGTTCATCGAGGGTGAGTCCCTTTGCCGCGGCCTCGCGCATCATGGAGCGCACGGCCTCGGTAATCTCGTGGCGGCCACCGTAGCCGACCGCGACGTTGACGGTCATACCCTGCACGCTTGCGGTGCGCGCGACGGACGCACGCAGATCCTCACTCACCTGCTCAGGCAGCAGAGCTAGGTCACCGACGACGGCCAGCTTCCAACGCCCCTGGTCTGCCAGGAGGGAGACGGCCTCGCAGATGATGCGCAGCAGCTCACCCAGCTCGCCCTCGTCGCGCGCCAGGTTGTCGGTAGACAGAAGCCACAGCGTGACGATGGAGACCCCAGCGTCCTCGGACCAATCGAGAAACTCGGCGATCTTGCCGGCTCCCGCGCGGTGTCCCTGCGAGGCGGTTGCCCCCAGCGACTTCGCCCAGCGCCGATTTCCATCCAGGATGACGCCGATGTGTTTGGGGACTGCTGCATCGGACAGCTCGGCTTTGAGGCGACGCTCGTACATGTCGTAGAGCATGTTCCACTGGCCCATGTCGTCTCTCCTTCGTGTCGCACAGGCCGAAGCGGCCTACTCTTATGACAGTAAGGGTATCGCGCCGTTCGTCACAGGGAAACAGAAATACTCTCGCAGTGCGAGAACATGCCGAACCCCGGAATTTACGCCGTAGTAACCTACGGTAGCGTAAGAAATTGATGAGGTGAAGAGATGAAGATCGCATCGCTCACGCCCAAGCAGTGGGCGTCCGGACAGCTCGTCCAAATCAAGCCGAAGCTGCGCGGCTGGCTCCACCTGGCAGCTGCCCCCCTGTCGCTGGCCGCATCCATCGTGCTCGTGTGTCTGGCCCCCACGACCCCGACCAAAATCGGGTCGGCCGTCTATCTGGCATGCTCCCTCATTCTCTTCGGCGTCTCCGCAACCTACCACCGCTTCTACTGGGCCCCACGCTGGGAGATCATGTGGAAGCGGCTGGATCACTCCAACATCTTCCTGCTCATCGCGGGCACTTACACGCCGCTGACCATCGCGCTCCTCAGCCGCTCCGACGCCACGATCCTCCTGTCCGTCGTCTGGGGAGGCGCGATCATCGGCATCCTCCTCAACCTCTTCTGGCCCACCGCACCGCGCTGGCTCAGCACCCTCGTGTACGTCGCCCTCGGCTGGGTCGCCGTGTGGTACCTGCCTCAGCTGTGGGCAGGAGGCGGCCCCGCCATCGTGTGGCTCATTGTCGCGGGCGGTGTTCTCTACACGCTGGGAGCTGTCGTCTACGGCGCGAAGAAACCCGACCCCTCCCCCACCTGGTTCGGCTTCCACGAGATCTTCCACGCCTTCACCGTCGCCGCGTGGGCCTGCCACTGCATCGCCGTCTACCTGGCAGTCCTAGGTTCCTGACGCGACGACCGCGCACGCCGACCACGTCGTCGTGCACATTGTTGCTACACTCAACACCGTGCGCGCCGACCCCCACGTGTCGGCGCTCAATCGACTGACACACGTCAATGGAGGAACCATGGCCGACACTCAATGGCTTACGCAGGCCCAGTACGACCTGCTCGCGTACGAGCTCAAGGAACGCATCGAGGTCAAGCGAGTCGAGATCGCACGCCTCATCGATGCAGCCCGCCAGGAAGGCGACCTGCGCGAGAACGGCGGTTACCACGCCGCGCGCAACGAGCAGTCCATGAACGAGACGCGCATCCAGGTCCTCCAGGAGATGCTTGAGCACGCCGAGGTTGGCGACACCCCCGCCGACGACGGCATCGTCGAACCCGGAATGGTTGTCACCGCCATCGTGGCCGGTCGCGAGCAGACGTTCCTGCTCGGCTCTCGCGACGCCGGAGGCGACCTGGGCATTCAGGTCTTCTCCGCGCAGGCACCCCTCGGTGCCGCCGTCATCGGTCACAAGGCAGGCGATAAGCTTTCCTTCGAGGCCCCCACCGGTCGCATGATCGACGTCGAGATCATCGAAGCCAAGCCTTTCGAAGGCTGAGCCTGCGCGCAGCGTTCGCGCTACCGAGTGCTACATACGAAACGAGTGGGTCCCACCATCAGGTGGGACCCACTCGCATCTGCGTATTCGAAGGGGAGGATCAGGCCTCCACGTGGGGCGTCGGGGGTTCGCCCGACTTCTCCCCCGCAGATTCGGCAACCGCACCTGAGGGGGCGGGCGCTTCCCGCTCCACGCGAACCTCGGCGTGAGCATCCACGGATGCCACGACCTCGTCCCCATCGGCCTCGAGGACCGACGTGTAGGGACGCGTATCAGGCTTACCAGCGTACGTCGCGGCGATCTGCTTCTCGAGCGTTCCCGGGGGGCCTCCCGGCCGGTCCTGCGCCGTGGCCAACTCAGGCATTGGGTCGTAGCCGTGCAGGTACATGACCGTCGCATTAATGAAGGCCGCAATCGGCACGGAGAAGACCGCGCCCGCGATGCCCGCGATCGCTGATCCCGCGGTGATAACCAGCATGACGGCCACGGGATGCAGGGACACCGCGTTCGACATCATAAAGGGCTGCAAGATGTTGGACTCGATCTGCTGGACGACCATGATGATGATCAGCATGATGATCGCCTTCGACAGACCACCGTTCAGCGCAGCAACCATCACCGCGATGACACCCGAGGTCAAGGCACCCAGAATCGGCACGAATGCCGCGAAGAACGTGATAACACCGATCGGGATGGCGAGCGGCACACCCAGGAAGAACGCGCCGAGCGCGATGCCGACCGCGTCGATGGCCGCCACCTGAATCTGCGTACGAACGTAGGAGCCGAAGGTCGCCCAACCGCGGATCGCGCTCTCGTGGACGGGAACGCGCGCGGGAGCGGGCAGCAGGCGCACGCACCACAGCCAGATCGAGCGCCCTTCCTTCAGGAAGAAGAACAGACAGAAAAGCATCGTCAGGCCGGAGGTGGCCAGCGTGCCCACCGACGACGTGATGTTGAGAGCACCGGTCGCCAGCGTCTCCTTGTTCGTGTTGAGCCAGTTCACCACCTCACTGCGCATCTGATCGGCCGCCTGGTTCAGCACCGTCGTGTCGATTTTGAGCGGGCCGTTCTTCAGGTAGTCGTTGGTCGAGATCATCTGGATGAGGGTGCCAAAGCCCTCTGCAGCCTGCACGGCCAGCTGCGGGACCTGCTGGATGAGCTCGGCGGCTGCCTGGCTCAGCGCCCCGGCAACGGCGAAGAAGAAGACGAGGAGGCCGACGGCTGCGGCCAGGGACGAGGGGAAGTGCAGCTTGCGCCGCATCCATGAGACGAGGGGTTCGAGCAACACGGCGAGAGTCAAGGCAATCGCGACCGGCATGATGACGAGCGTGAGCCAGGCGGCGGCCCACAGGAAAGCGGTGACCAGCCCGACGACGACGAGCGTGCGCCACGAGAAGGCCGCGGCTACGCGCAGGGTACGCGGCACCAGGGCAGAGGCGTCAAGTTCATCGTGGTTTTCCTCGCGCACCGAGAGAACCACGGGGGCGGGAGTGTGCATCTCGCCGGAGAATGCTCCTCTTCCGGCGTTCTTCGCGGGTAGTGCTGCGTTCAACCGCCCCATCAAGTTCGACAGATTCCAGCGCGGTCGTTTAGGTGCTGTAGCCACTGGTTCTCCTTTTCTCACGCCCCAAGACTACCCGTGCCTGTCACTTTTTCCCGTCTTCACGCGCTCATCGGGCGCATGTGGGGGTGGCGGTGGTCAAATGTGAGACATGGATACTTTCTTTCGTCTGGCGAAGACGGGGGTCCGTTCCTCCGTACATGCCGCGTTTGGTACGCCTCTCATTGACGAGGCCGGGGCCGGCCAGGAGGTTATCTTCCTGGCTGCGGGGTGCTTCTGGGGTGTCGAGAAGGCACTGTGGAATGCGCCCGGTGTCGTCTCGACGGCGGTGGGCTACATGGGCGGGCACTCCCCCGATCCGTCCTACCGGCAGGTGTGTTCGCATTCGACGGGCCACGCGGAGACGGTGCGCGTCGTCTTCGATACGTCGGCGACCAGCGCGGCCGACCTGATCCGGCTCTTCTTCGAGATCCACGACCCCACGCAGGTGGGTGGCCAGGGCAACGACATCGGTGACCAGTATCGCTCGCAGATCTGGACGACCACACCCGACCAGCTGCGCGTCGGGCAGGCCCTGCGCGAGGCCTACCAGGAGGTCCTCTCCGCACGCGGCTTCGGCCCGATCCAGACGGTGATATCTCCGGCTCCCTCGACCGAGTCGAATGCCCGCTTCTGGCTCGCCGAGGAGTACCACCAGCAGTACCTGGCGAAGAATCCTGGCGGCTATGAGTGCCACGCTCGCACCGGGGTTGCCTGCCCGGCGCTTCCCCACGAGTAATTGGAGGACACCTCACGCACGCGGGGCGGGCCAGCACACCAGTGCTGGCCCGCCCCGTTTGTCAGCTGTGATCAGTTCACGCCGAGGATGTCCGTGACGAACACGAGGGTTGCGCCGCCGGGGATACCGGCCTGCGGGACGCCGCGCGCGCCATAGCCAAGCTCAGCGGGGATGGACAGCAGGACGCGGTCACCCACGCGCTTGCCGACCAGGCCCTCGTCCCAGCCGGGAATGACCATACCCACGCCGATCTGGAAGGACAGGGCACCGCCGCGATCAAAGGAGTTATCGAAGTCGGTGGCGGAGCCGAAGACCGCGCCGTAGTAGTGGCAGGTGATCGTGTCGCCGGCCTCGACCACCTGGCCGTCGCCCGCGCGCAGGACCTCGACGACGAGTTCGTCGGAAGGGGTACCCTCGAAGGCGAGGGCGGGCTTGCGGCCGAATTCGCCGGTGACAGAAATGTTCTCCATGGTGTCTTTCCTTGTTGGGGTAGGGGTCGCTGAGAGGGATGGCCGTCAGTCGCGGCGCATGAAGTAGGACAGGAGCTTGAGGATCTCGAGGTAGATCCAGATGACGTCCGTCATGATCGCGAAGGTGCACAGCCACGAGTACTTGACGGGCACACCGGTGTTCACGCCGACCTTGACGGCGTCGAAGTCGCGCACGAGGCACAGGACGCCGATGATAATCGCGATCACGCCGATGATGACGCCAAGCGGGATGAAGCCGAACACCTTGTAGTTGTTGACAGCCGTCATGTCGACCGCGCCCGAACGGGACAGGATGAGGCTGATCATGTAGTAGAAGAAGAACGAGATCGAGCCGATGGTCGCGATGCGGGTAACCGCGCCCGAGTTGCGGATAAAGCCGAAGCTGAAGGCCCCCAGCGTCACGCCAATGACGACGAGGGTCGCCAGGACCGCGGTCACCACGATGCCCGGGTACACGATCTCGAAGAAGCAGGACAGCGCACCAAGCACCACGCCCTCAATGAGCGAGTAGGCAATGATTGCGCCGGGGCGCACCTTCTTCGAGAACTGGACGAACAGGCCGAGGCCGAGGGTCACGAGGCAGCCGACGGACATGCTGGCCACCGCGATGGAGGGCGACGCGAGACCCATCATCCAGCCGACGGTCGCACCTGCCAGGAGCAGGCCGAAGCAGATGAGGGACTTGACCACGACATCGTCGTAGGTCATGCGGCCGCGATCCACTGCATCGGCGGCGGGAGCGGTCATCATCGCCTCGTAGGAGGCCATCGGATCACCGTATGCTCCCTGCTGCTGGCCGTAGGCCTGCGGATCGCCGTAACCGGTCGGCTGACCGTACGCCGGAGCCTGCTGGGCCGCGTACGGGTTCGTCTGTCCGGCGTACGGGTTGGGAGCCTGCTGCGAGGCGGGCTGGTAGCCGGGCATGGTCGGGTATCCGGCGGGGGTTGTCTGCTGGGTGGACCAGTCTTTGACGATTGAGTTCATCACCGGGTTGGCCATATTTCCTCCTTGTTCAGTGATGTGTTGCCTCTAGTCTCGCACGGAGGCACGCGTGGAGGGAAACGTACCGTTATGCGTACAACGAAACTGGCCTCCGTCTGTGGCGCGCGCACGCGCAAGGAGCCACGGCCTCGTCCATGAGGTGCACGTGACAGTACCCCCGGTGGGACTCGAACCCACAACACACCGATTTTAAGTCGGTTGCCTCTGCCAATTGGGCCACGGGGGCGGGACGCTACCAGCCTACGGGAGGCTGGCACGCGCATCAAGCCTGGTCGACCATCGCCATCGCGATACCATCGAGGATGTCGTGCTCGGAGGTGATGATGTCGTTGATAGGGTGCCCGGCCGCCTCCGCGCGCGCGAGGACGCGGATCACGATCCGGCTCCAAATGAGCGCGCCGGCGGCGATGACGTCCTCGCGGCCCTCGGGCATGAAGCCCAGGGATGCCTTGACGGAGGTCGGTTGGTCGACCATGAAGCGCACGGCCTGGTCGAACTGGGCGGCGCTCAGGCGGGCACCGTGAATGCGCTCGGGCTGGTAGGAGGTCAGGCCCAGGGCCTGCGCGGTCAGCGTCGTGACGGTCCCGGCGACCCCCACGAGGGAGCGCACGCGCGCAAGGTCCACTGCCTTCTCGGCACCGTCCAGCTGCTCATCGATCCATGCGATCGCGCGAGCCTGGTCCTCGGCAGGCACGCCTCCGGACGGATCCACGTGGGCGAAAAACTTCTCCGTGACGCGCACGGCACCCATGTCGATGGAGATCGCCTGCTTGACGCTCGTCGACCCCAGCACCAGCTCGGTTGAGCCTCCGCCGATGTCGACAACCAGCATGGGTGTGCGCGCGGCGCCCCCCAGCCCGCCGACGGCACCGCGGAAGGACAGCGAGGCCTCCTCCGTGCCGACGATAACCTCGGGTTCGACGCCGATGACGGCCTTGATCTGGCGGATGAATTCGGCGCTGTTAGAGGCATCGCGCGTCGCCGACGTTGCGACGAAGCGGGTGCGCGTCGCACCAAGTTTCTCGATCATCCGCTGGTATTCGATGGTGGCTTCCACGGTCCGCGAAATCGCGCCCGGGTCCAGGTAGCCACGCGCGTCCACCCCCTTACCCAGGCGCACGATACGCATCTGGCGCGTCAAGTCGGCGAGGCGGGTGCGACCGTCCTCACCGACGGTAGCGTCGGCGACGAGCAGTCGGATTGAGTTTGTTCCACAGTCAATGGCAGCTACGCGGGTCATCGCTTCGTTTCTCGTGTATGTCGTCCCGGACGAGGCCGGGGCTAGCTTCGGTGGGCGCGGTCAGCAGGAGCAGCGCGCGGTTGAAAAGAGACCGCGTTCCTCCAGCATTGCGAGTGCCCGGTCTCCGATGGGGTTCACGCCGGGACCCGCGGCCAGGGAATGGCCGACGAGGGCGTGCAGGCACTTGACGCGCGTGGGCATGCCGCCGGCGCTGACGCCGGAAATCTCGGGGACGTCGCCCAAGGTCAGGCGCGCGTCGATGTAGGCCTGGTGGGCGCGCGCGTAAGCAGCTCGCAGCTCCTCGTCGGCGGCGAGTTCCTCGTTGAGGGTTTCCATGACGTGCTCGGCCTCAAGCGTCGAGGCACCCTTGACGGCGGCCGGGTGGGTCAGGTAGTAGGTCGTGGGAAACGGAGTCCCGTCGGGCAGGCGCGGAGCCGTTGCGACGACCGTGGGACGCCCGCACACGCAGCGCGCGGCGATACCGACGACGCCTCGGGGCACGCGGCCCAGCTGGTCGCGCAGGACCTCAAGGTCCGCTTCGGTGGCGTCCGTGGTGTTAACGAGGCTCATTCTTCGCTTTCTTCGCCGGTGGTGTTCCCCTGTCCCGACTCGCTGGTATCAGCAGACGGGATGGGATTCGAGGTGGGCGGCTGGTCCGCCTTCCCCACTAGGATAGCGACCTGCTGCACCCAGGGGCGTGCGGGTCCGGTGGGCGTCGCCGCAGCAGCCATGGCGGAGTCCTGATATTGCGGCCCCGGATCAACCACCGTGTATTGAGTTTCACCCGGACGCACGTATCCCAGGCGTTCGCGTGCCTGCGTCGAGATGTAGTCGGGATCGTTCCACAGGTCAAGCTGACGCTGCATGTCGGCGTTCTTCTTCTGCTGCTCAGCGACCTGTGACTTGATCTGCGCGAGTTCGCGTTCCTGCTGCCACCACTGGAAGAGGCTGGGCACGAGCATAACCGAGAGAATCGCCGCGACGACCATGACGACGACTAGCCGCGTGGACACGTCCAAGCCGCCGATCGACAGGATGTTGCCATTCTCGCGCGGCGTCCGCTTCGCACCGCGTTCACGAGTACGTGCGGCCAGTCGCTCACGGGCCGAGGACGCGGTTGCCTTCGCGGAATCCGACTGAGTACGCCCGGCTTTCTTGCGATCCGCTGTGCTGGCTTTCTTCTTTCCCCGCGCCGAGGCCTCGTCTTTCTTTGCGGCCTGTGCGGCAGCCCGGCGCTGACGTGACTTTTCCGCGTTGATCTCGCGCGTCGAACGCGCCCCGTCAGAGGAGGACGCGCGACGGCGCGGGGACGGGCGGGAGGAGGGACGACGACTAGCCATTCTTCTATCGTGCCCTATCGGGGCGATTTTGGCCTGGTTCCACGCCGTGAAAAAACTCCGCGCGGATCCTTGCGGACCCGCGCGGAGCTATGCGGCTAGTTGCCTAGGCTCACTTGAAGCGAGGGAAGGCAGAGCGGCCGGCGTAGACGGCGGCCTCGCCCAGCTGCTCCTCGATGCGCAGCAGCTGGTTGTACTTGGCGACGCGCTCGGAGCGAGCGGGAGCACCGGTCTTGATCTGGCCGGAGTTGGTGGCGACGGCCAGGTCGGCGATGGTGGTGTCCTCGGTCTCGCCGGAGCGGTGCGAGGTCATCGAACGGTAGCCGTTGCGGTGCGCTTCCTCGACGGCGTCGAGGGTCTCGGTCAGCGAACCAATCTGGTTCACCTTCACGAGCAGCGCGTTCGCAGCACCCAGCTCAATGCCCTTCTTCAGGCGGGCGGGATTGGTAACGAACAGGTCGTCGCCGACCAGCTGGACGCGGCCACCGATCTCGGCGGTCAGGGCCTTCCAGGCATCCCACTCGTCCTCATCCAGCGGATCCTCGATGGAAACCAGCGGGTAGTTCGAGATGAGCTTCTCGTAGTACTCAACCATGTACTCGGTCGAGCGGCCTTCACCCTCGAACTGGTACAGGCCGTCCTTGAAGAACTCGGAGGAGGCGACGTCCAGGGCCAGGGCAACGTCCTCGCCCGGCTTGAAGCCGGCCTTCTCGATCGCGGAAACGATCAGGTCGAGGGCCTCAGCGTTGGAGTCCAGGTTGGGGGCGAAGCCGCCCTCGTCGCCCAGACCGGTGGACAGACCGCGGTCCTTCACGACGCCCTTGAGCGTGTGGTAGACCTCGGCACCCCAGCGCAGGGCCTCACGGAAGGAGGGAGCGCCGAGGGGGGCGATCATGAACTCCTGGATGTCAACGTTGGAGTCCGCGTGGGAGCCACCGTTGAGGATGTTCATCATGGGGACGGGCAGGACGTGAGCGTTGGGGCCGCCCAGGTACTTGTACAGGGGCAGGTCCGCGTACTTCGCGGCGGCCTTGGCCACGGCGAGGGAGACGCCGAGGATGGCGTTCGCGCCGAGCTTGCCCTTGTTGGGGGTGCCGTCCAGGTCGATCATGGCCTGGTCGATGTAGCGCTGATCGTCGGCTTCCTCGCCGATGAGCTCGGGGGCGATCTGCTCGACGACGGCGTCAACAGCGTCCTGGACGCCCTTGCCGAGGTAGCGGCCCTTGTCGCCATCGCGACGCTCGACGGCCTCGAACGCGCCGGTGGACGCGCCGGAGGGAACGGACGCGCGCGCAGCGGTGCCGTCCTCAAGGACGACCTCGACCTCAACGGTCGGGTTACCGCGCGAGTCGAGGATCTCGCGTGCACCAATGCCTTCAATAACTGCCACGTCATTCTCCAATCGATGTTGTTGCGTGGAAGCGGTCAGTACAACGGTAATACGGACCGCCATGTGTGGTCACCCCCGATGAGGCGACGTCTTATTGTTTGGAGCGAAACGCTCCTATGCGCGACGCCGGACAAGCGACATTAGTCCCCCGCCTACTGTGAGCGAACACTCACACGTGCGTCACTGCGTCTTAGGGCCATTCGTTCCCCCGCCCATCAGCGAGGACACGTCGGGGTCCTTCGGAGCGGCGACTGCGTCTCCGTACAATGGGACCTCCGGGGTGTTGGTTCCGCCGAGGGAGGGCTGAACGAAGCGCGGGTTGAGGATGGCACCGGAGTTCTTCTGCGCCTCTGCCAGGGCGGCGGATGCGATCTTTCCAGCCGTCGGGTCGACCTGAGCCTGCGCGTTGATAAGCTGACTGATCGTCTCAGATTCGAAGATGGCACGGGTCGCACGCCCCATTGTGGCGGGCACAGTGCCTCCAGCCTGTGCGACGTCCTGCGCGATCAGCGCGTCAACCTGTTCGTCGGTGACGGTAATGCCCACGCTGGCACCTGCGGCGGCCAGGGCTTCACTATTCATCAGACTCGTACGGATCCCATACTCGGTATCCACTGACTTCGTGAGCTTCATGTCGAACAGCTCCTGGGCGGCTTCCTTGATGTCCGCGTTGGAGTATGTGACTCCCGACGAGGTGATGACGGCAGCGCCGGGATGGGTGGAGCACGCCCCCATTCCCAGTCCTGCGGCCACAATCAGGGCGGTGGATGCCAGCTGGCGTGTGTAGCGCACGAGCGTTCCTTCCTCAGATGTGTTGCGACGCAATAGGACCAGTGTATTCCACCACAGGCACTACTCGCCAAAAGGCACAAGGATCTTGGTCACCAGCGTCTCCACCCACTCCAGGAGCGGGCCATCGGTGAGCGGGGCCCCGCCGACGCGCGAGGTGAGCGGGAGGGGCACGAGGACCTGACGGACAGCGGCCTTGATGACCGTGCCCGGATGCAGGCGTTTGAGGCGCATCACCTGGGAGTCGCGCAGCTCGACGGGCGAGACGCGCAGGTACTTGCCCTGAGTGACAATCTCCGTAATCCCCGCGCGGCGCACGGTCTCGCGCAGGCGGGCGACCGCGAAGAGCAGGTCGACCTGGGGAGGAATCGGGCCGTAGCGGTCGACGAGTTCCTCGCGCACGTCCTTCTCCTGCTCGGGGGTGGTCGTGGCCGCGATCTTGGCGTAGACCTCGAGGCGCAGGCGTTCGCCGCGCACGTAGCCCTCAGGAATGTGCGCATCCACCTGCAGGTCCATGCGCACGTCCGCCTTTTCCGCGGGTGCATCGCCCCGGTAGGCGGCCACGGCGTCGGAGACCATGCGCACGTACAGGTCGAATCCGACGCCTTCGACATGGCCGGACTGGGCGCCACCCAGGAGGTTACCGGCACCTCGGATCTCAAGGTCGCGCTGGGCCACGGCCAAGCCCGCGCCCAGCTCGGTGTTCGCCGCGATTGTTTTCAGGCGCTCGTGCGCGGTCTCGGTCAGGGCCTTATCACCCGGGTAGAAGAAGTACGCGTAGGCGCGTTCGCGGCCTCGTCCGACGCGCCCGCGCAGCTGGTGGAGCTGGGAGAGACCGAAGGTGTCGGCGCGGTCAACGATGAGCGTGTTCGCGTTGGAGATGTCTAGGCCGGTTTCGACGATGGTCGTGCACACGAGGACGTCGAACTCGTGGTTCCAGAAGTCCTGGATGACGGCCTCGAGCTGGTGTTCGTTCATCTTGCCGTGGGCGGTGCGCACGCGGGCCTCGGGGACCAGCTCGGAGATGTGGGCGGCGACCGAGGAGATCGAGTCGACACGGTTGTGCACGTAGAACACCTGTCCATCGCGCAGCAGCTCGCGCCGGATTGCGGCGCTGACCTGGGCATCCGTGTAGGCGCCGACGAAGGTCAGGACGGGCTGGCGTTCTGCGGGCGGGGTCTGGAGGATCGACATCTCGCGGATGCCGGAGATCGCCATCTCGAGGGTGCGTGGGATGGGGGTGGCGGACATGGATAGGACGTCCACGTCGGTGCGCAGGGCTTTGAGGGTTTCCTTGTGTTCGACGCCGAAGCGCTGTTCCTCGTCGATGATGACCAGGCCGAGCTTCTTGAAGGAGACGGTGCCGGTCAGCAGGGAGTGCGTGCCGATGACCAGGTCGATTTTGCCCGAGGCCAGCCCCGCCTTGACCTCTTCGGTTTCCTTCGGGGTGGAGAAGCGCGAGAGGGTGCCGATGTGCACGGGGAACCCGGCGTAGCGTTCGGCGAAGGTCTCCGCGTGCTGGGTGACCAGCAGGGTCGTGGGCACGAGGACCGCAACCTGGTAGCCGTCCTGGATGGCTTTAAAGGCGGCGCGCACGGCGATTTCGGTCTTTCCGTAGCCGACGTCGCCGGTGAGCAGGCGGTCCATGGGGACGGGTTTTTCCATGTCGGCCTTGACCTCATCGATGGTGACGAGCTGGTCGGGTGTCTCGACGTAGGGGAAGGCGTCCTCGAGTTCGCGCTGCCAGGGCGTGTCGGGTCCGAAGGCGTGCCCCTTGGTCTGCTGGCGCACGGCGTACAGGCGGATGAGTTCCTTGGCGACCTCGTTGACGGCCTTCTTCGCGCGAGCCTTCGTCTTCGCCCAGTCAGCACCACCCATCTTGGTGAGGGAGGGTTCGTCGGATCCCGTGTACTTGGAGATCTGGTCGAGCGCGTCGGTGGGCACGAAGAGCCGGTCGGCGGGCTGGCCACGCTTGGAGGGCGCGTACTCGATGACCAGGTAGTCGCGCGTGGAGGCCGCGTCCCCACGCCCGATTGTGCGGGAGACCAGCTCGATGAAACGCCCGATGCCGTGCTGGTCGTGGACAATGTAGTCACCGGGGTGCAGGGTCAGGGGGTCGACACCCTTGCGCCTGCGCGAGGGCATGCGCCGCATGTCGCGCGTGGTGGCTCCGACGCGACCGGTCAGGTCTCCCTCGGTGAGGATCGCGAGTTTCAGGTGGGGCGCAACGAAGCCGACGCCGGCCTGCGCGGTCGTGATCGTAACGAGGCCGGGGTCGGGCTGCGCTTCCACGTTGTCCGCGAGCGCGGCCGGGCACGAGGCGTCGGTGAGGATGGAGCGGATGCGTCGGCCGGGGCCGGGGCCTTCGGTGGTGACGACGATGCGCCAGCCGTCTCTGGCCAGGTCGGTGAGGTCGGCGGCGGCGCGGGCGAAGTCCCCGCGGTAGGGGTGCACGTCGCGGGCACCTACGCGCATGAGGGTGGGCGAGACGACGACGGGGGCAGGGCCGTCCGCTGAGGGCGAGTCGGCCTCGTCGATGGCGGAGGCGAGGTCGGCGGGCGGCAGGTCGGTGAGTTCCCACCAGGGGCGCGTCCCGCTCCCCCACAGGTCCCCCAGGGCGAGGAACGAGGCCTTGGAGGCCTCGAGGGGGGTGTCGGCTCCCCCGGCTGCGGCGCTCCACGCGGCGGCGAGGAACTCCTCGGTCGTGGCGACGAGGTCGGCGGCGCGAGCACGGATGCGTTCGGGGTCGGAGGCGAGGATCGGTGAGCCTGCGGGCAGCAGGTCAAGGAGGGAGTCCATGCCGGACACCAGGATGGGGGCCAGGGATTCGATGCCGGGGGCCGCGATTCCTTCGGCGGCGAGGCTGAGCATCTCGGCGGCACCGGGCAGGCGGGCGGCGGCCGCGCGGGCGCGGGCGCGCACGGCCTGGGTCAGGAGCAGTTCGCGGCAGGGCACGGCCCACACCCCGTCGGTGGCCTCGCCGAGGGTTCGCTGGTCGGAGACGGAGAAGGCGCGGATGTCGTCGACCTCGTCGCCCCACAGCTCGACGCGCAGGGGGTGGGGTTCCTGGGGCGGGAAGACGTCCAGAATGCCGCCGCGCACGCTCATCTGGCCGCGGCCTTCGACCATGTCGACGCGCTCGTAGCCGAGCTCGGCCAGCCTGTTCGTGGTCTCGGTGAGGTCCAGGATGTCGCCGGTGCGCACGCGCACGGGTTCGAGGTCCGCCAGGCCGGAGATGATCGGCTGGAGGAAGGCGCGGATCGGGACGACGAGGACCGAAATCGGTCCCGCGCTGTCGTCTCCCTTGATCGGGTGGACGAGGCGGCGCAGGACGGCGATGCGACGCGCCATCGTGTCGACCTGGGGCGAGAGGCGCTCGTGGGGCAGGGTCTCCCACGCGGGCAGCATGGCCACGCCCGGGATCCACGAGGCCAGGGCGTTGGTCAGCGATTCGGCGTCGCGCCCGGTGGCCGTCAGGACGACGAGGGGTGTGGCCGCGCACGAGGCGACGGCCGCGAGCAGGGGCGGCCGTATGCCGACGGGCGCGACGATCGTGCCAGAACGGCCGGCTTCAACGGAGTCGGTGGCCGTCTCGATCGCGGGATCGGTGGTGATGTCCGGGAGGAGTCCGGTGAGTAGCACGCGCTGCCTTTCGCGGTGAGGGTGCGCGGCGACGCCAGGGGGTCGCCGCCTCGATCAGGACCCGGTGTGCAGGGCCATCTGGGTGGGGGCAAATCCCTTGGTCACGATGTCTTCGACGACGTCGGCGGCCTGCTCGAAGGTGACGTCCCAGTCGGGGCGTTCCTTAGAGGGCAGGGTCGCGAGCACGTAGTCGGCGGGGTCCATGCGCCCCGGCGGGCGGCCCACGCCGATGCGCAGGCGCGCGTAATCGCGCGTGCCCAGGTGCTGGGTGAGGGACTTCAGGCCGTTGTGGCCGCCCTCTCCCCCGCCGATCTTGAGGCGCAGCGTGTGCGCGGGCAGGGCCATGTCGTCGTGGATGACGAGGATGCGCGAGGGCTCGATCTTGTGGAAGGTGGCGAGCGCGCTGATCGGCCCACCGGAGGTGTTCATGTAGCTGTCGGAGCGCGCGAGAATCACGCGCGGTCCAGGAACGCCACCGGGGCCAATACCGAGGCGGACATCGGCGGTGTGCGTGCGCGAGCGGTGCGAGGTGAGGGTCGCGCCGCCGCGCGAGGCGAGCACGTCGAGGGTCAAGTACCCGACGTTGTGTCGGGTGGAGGCATACTGCGCGCCGGGGTTACCTAACCCGACGACGAGCCACGGTCCGTCAGTCGTCATACTCCGATTGTGCCACCCGCGCCGAGAGCATGTCCCACTGGGGGGCGTCCTCGACGACGGGGGCTGCCTCACGTCGAGACGTGGCCCACGCGTCGGCGAAGAGCTGTGCCCACTTGGTGTAGGCCGCCGAATTCGGGTGGAAGAAGTCCGCTGCATGGTAGGCGAACGTGTAGGTCGGCAGGGAGTATTCCTGGGTGAGGGAGCGCAGATCGACGACGTCCGCGTCGCTGTCGGAGACGGCCGCCGCGATGCGGTCGGACATGTCTTGCGCGCGACTTTCCTGAGGCATGATGCCGAAGGACGGGATCGTGGAGACGAGGGCGTTCGCGGGCAGGGCGGCGAGGACTCGACGCAGTCGCTCTTCGAACTGACCGGGGGCCATGTCCTCGGTCATGACGTCGTTGCCGCCGATGGTGAGCGTCACCAGGTCGGGGCTGTAGGGGCCGTCCAGCAGGCCCAGGCCGATCATCTGCGGAATCTGAGTGAGTTCCACGGACTCGATGGTGGCCCCGGAGAGGGAGAGGTTGAGCAGGAGGACCTCGCGGTCCATCTGCGCGGCGATCGCGGAGGCGAGGCGCGCAGGGTAGGACTCGGTGACGCGCGAAGCACCCACGCCCTGCACGGAGGAGTCGCCGAGGGAGACGATCAGGTATGGACGCTCACCCTCGGGATGTTCGTCGAGCTGGCGCAGGCGTTCCAGGGTCGCCAGGTTGTGGTTTTCCCAGGCCTTGCGGTAGTCACCGCGCTGGGAGTCCAGCCGCAGGAGACGCCCGATGGCCAGGCCGCCGCCGAAGAGGCTCGCGCCGCCGGCTGCCGCGCCCGCTACCTGCCATGCTCGTTTGCTGATCCCCATTGGATTGTCCTTCCCTCGTGTCTGCTGACTCCCAGTGTAACGAGGCCGGGGCCGGTGCGTCAAATGCTGAAGCACCGGCCCCGCGGTGTGTCGCAGAGCGCTCAGGCCCGGCGTCCG
>SKEK01000008.1_pt1 | contig 138179 bp, 134 predicted proteins | sample 4826761 | NCBI WGS metagenome assembly SKEK01 (sample SAMN11008811, study PRJNA524170) | human gut metagenome | biome: Human fecal sample; material: Feces; isolation source: fecal sample from pouch patient p32 | host: Homo sapiens | place: Israel: Tel-Aviv | collected 2015-10-13 | reverse complement strand
CTTCGGTCAAATGCATCTGCCATTTGTAGAAGTTCTCCTTAATTTAATTATTATTTTTCACGCGGGTACAGTCCATAAAAAAGACCTCACGGCGTATGAGTTTAATTATAACGATTTTCCGATCAGTTGTAAATAGCTTATTTCTTACTATAATACTTCGCCAGAAACGAATCACGAAACTCGTAAAAAGTTCCATCCTCCAAGCTGGCACGAATATCATCAACTAACTTAACGATAAATCGCTCGTTGTGGATTGATAACAACGTTCCAGCCAACGACTCGCGGGCGTGCAAAAGATGACAGAGATAAGCCGCCGTGTAGTTCTTGCAAGTATAGCAATCGCAATCGTCCATAATCGGCGCAAACATCTCGCGGTATTTTCGACCGCGCACATTGACTCGACCAAACGGTGTATACGCGGCGCCGTTCCTAGCCACTCGCGTCGGACTCACACAGTCAAAAGTATCAACCCCCTGCTCAATCGCCGCAAAAATATCATCAGGCTCGGAAATTCCCAGTAAATGACGTGGTTTATTTTCAGGCAGAATTTGATTGACCCACTGAATCGTTTGCGCCATAGTTTCCTTTTCCAACGCGCCACCGATTCCATAGCCATCAAAATCCATTACACCCAAAAACTCGGCAGTCTGCTTTCGCAAATCCTCGTAATTCGCGCCTTGCAAAACGCCAAATAAAGCTTGATACGGCTTATCTGGACGAGCCGCCCTTAGGCGCTTAACTTCCGCCAAACTTCGCTCCGCCCAGGCATGCGTCCTGGCCAGCGCCTCAACTTGATATTCGTACGGATCAATCAAAGACGTCAATTCGTCAAACGCAAAAGTAATGTCAGCGCCAATTCCAGCCTGAATTTGCATGGACAATTCTGGCGTGAATTTATGGTAAGAGCCGTCCAGATGCGACTTAAACATCACACCGTTTTCGTCCACCCAAGCATGGCGCGACGATTTTTTAGCAATCGCAATTTCTTCATCAACATCAGTGCTCATTGCTAAAACTTTCTTAAAGCCAGAACCCAAACTCAGTACCTGAAAGCCACCACTATCCGTAAAAGTCGGACCATCCCAGTGCATAAATTTACCAAGATATCCAGCCTTTTCAATCAACTCATGCCCCGGCTGCAGATATAAATGATAAGCATTCGCCAGCACCGCCTGCGCACCAACATCCGCTACCATCTCTGGAACCATCGCCTTAACATTAGCCTTAGTTCCAACCACAATAAACGCCGGCGTTTCAATATCACCGTGTGGCGTGTGAATAATTCCCGTTCGCGCCAGAGTGTCATTAAATCGTGAAGTTATTTCAAAAGAAAAAGGTTTCATCTGATAGATTATATCAGTTTTTTCCGCTACACTAGAAACATGAGCAATAAAACCCTCGTTGATTTGGACCAGTGGCTAGCCCCGCACAAATCCACAATTCAGGCGCGCGAGAAGTATATTTCTTCGAAACTAAAAAAGGTTTTAAGCGGCAAAACGCCAGCCGAATTCGCGATGGGTTTTTTACATTTCGGACTTCATAAAACGGATGTGGGATGGACATTTAGAGAATGGGCGCCGAACGCCACTCGAATATTCTTAGTTGGCGATTTTTCAGATTGGAAAGAGCGCGAAGAATTCTCTTTAAATCGTGATAAAAACGGCGAATGGAGCATAAATCTTCCTGAAAATTCACTTCGCCACGGACAAAAATATAAATTGCACATCTATTGGTCTGGCGGCGATGGCTGGCGACTGCCTTCATACTCAAATTACGTCGTTCAGGACGAAAATTCTGTCGATTTTTCCGCAGTTGTGTGGTCGCCAAAAACTCCCTATGATTGGCAATATAAAACCCCGCCCAAGCCAAAAGTTCCACTAATTTACGAAGCGCACGTTGGCATGAGCAGCCAGAAAGAAAAAGTTGCCAGTTTCAGTGAATTTACCACGGAGGTTTTGCCGCGAATTAAGAAATCTGGGTACAACACCATCCAACTTATGGCAATCGCCGAGCATCCATATTACGGCAGTTTCGGATATCACGTCAGCAACTTTTTCGCAGTTTCGTCAAGATTTGGCACGCCCGACGATTTTAAGAAATTGGTCGATACTGCGCACAAAATGGGACTGCGCGTCATCATTGACCTCGTTCACGCTCACGCCGCCAAAAACGAAGTCGAAGGTCTGGGCAATTTTGCTGGCGATCCGACACAATATTTCAAGCCAACAAATCATCCAGAATGGGATTCGCGATTATTCGATTACGGCAAACCGGAAGTTTTGCATTTTTTGGCAAGCAATTGCCGCTGGTGGCTAGATGAATATCACGTTGACGGATTTAGGTTTGATGGTGTAACTAGTATGATTTACCACGATCACGGACTCGGAAAAAGCTTTGCCAGCTATAACGATTATTTTCAGGACAATATAGACAACAATGCGCTCGCTTATTTACGGCTAGCAAATGAAACCATTCACGCCATTCGCCCCGACGCCACGACAATTGCAGAGGAAATGAGCGGCTTTCCTGGACTTGGCGCATCGACAAAGGACGGCGGTCTGGGATTTGATTATCGCTTGCAAATGGGCGCGCCAGATTTATGGATAAAAACTCTGAAAGAGAAAAATGATGAAGATTGGGATTTGGGGCAATTGGCTTACACTTTGAGTTCGCATCGCCCAGAGGAAAAAGTCATCAATTACGCCGAAAGCCATGACCAAGCGCTCGTCGGCGATAAAACGCTGATTTTCCGATTGATTGATAAAAATATGTATTGGCACATGGATAAAATTGATCCAGATCTTAAGACCGAACGTGGAATAGCCCTGCATAAACTAATTCGTCTAATGACAGCTGGGCTACATGGCGGCGGTTATTTGAATTTTATGGGCAATGAATTCGGGCATCCGGAATGGATTGATTTTCCGCGCGAGGGTAATAATTGGTCGTTTAAACACGCTCGTCGGCAATGGAATTTACGCGACAACGGTTTCTTGAAATATCAATGGTTGGGCGATTTTGACGCGGCGCTGATGAAGATTATTCGACAAATTGATAATCCTAATGTTCACCATTTGACAGTTCGCCAATCTGATCATATGGTCAGTTTTATGCACGGCGACTTTTTATTTGTTATCAATTTTTCGCCCGACAAATCCCACTCAGATTACTCAGTACCCGCAGAAGCTGGCTCTTATAAATTGGCGTTAAGTAGCGACGATAAGAACTTCGGCGGACAGGAGCGAATAGACCATAATTCCCGTTTTTTCACTTCCCCAGCTGACAACAACCACAATCTTAAAGTTTATTTGCCAGCCAGAACGGGCATTATTTTACAGAAAGTTGATTAAACTCCTCCTAGTGTTGACTTTTTTACGCAAGTGTGGTATAAGTGATGTAAGCTTCTGTTAAACTCCATTTTAGCAGAAGTAGTACCAGCAACAACAAGGAGTTGTTCGAAATGAGAACTAACGTTCTGCCTGAGGTCAAGTCGTACAGTGTCATGGCACGTATTATTGCTTACGTGCTGCTCTTCGTTCCCGTCGGCTACCTTGCGGTAGCCGTGAGCTTCATCGCGATCGCGGTCGAGCAATTTGACCATCACTTCATCGTGATGAGTCAGAGCGAAGTTCGAATCCCCTTCTGGATTCTGTCGATATTCTCCGCCGCGTTTTGTGTGTATGCGGCCAAGGTGACTTGGGCCTTTTTCACCGAATTCAGGGACCTGAAGACAAATTATGTCTTCAGGCGCGCACTGAAAAAGGAAATGAAGTTGGGCAAGACGCCCGACTTCGACGACTACTTGGGGTCTTTGGGCGAAGAGCCCAAACCCCGAAAGAACATCCTCCAGCGCGCTGGAGACCTTCTTCCTTGGTGAAAAAGCTGGGCTAACGCCCGTCAAGAGAAATAGTTCGCCTTGAGGCTTAAGCCTCGGCTAGAGCTCTCTTGGCGGGCTATTTCTATTGGCATAAAATTTGTTACACTAGATATTGTGAAGAAAACAGTACCAAAATTCATTGAGCAATCATTAGCCCGAGTCGCCAACCTTTACAGCTTTGAACCAGAGCATCATCTGGAGAAAATTGACGAAAGTTTGACGCCGAATATGCGAGCTTTGCGCCTGGCTATGACGATTGCCGAGCAACTTCTGAGCATGGGCGTGGTGGCGCGCGACGTGGTTCGTATGGCGCAAGGAATTACGCGGACGTATTGCCGCAGACCCGTTCATGTGGACGTGAGCTACACTTTGGTGACAATTTCTCAAGACCGCGGAGTTAGCCATGAACCTTTGACGATGGCGCGAGTTATCGTTCCTGATGATCCTAATTATCAATTGATTCAAGCATTGCAATTATTAGCCCTCGACATTCGTCGCAAGCAACTTTCCCTGGAAGAAGCCGAGGAGCGATTGCAACAAATACTCAAAAAGCCCACCGAACATTCCCGACTAGTCGTTTACGCGGCGGGCGGATTAGTGAGCGCGGGTTCTGTTATTCTGTACGGCGGCAGTTTACTTATGGCATCAATCGCGTTTCTTCTCGGATTCCTAGCAACTGGATTACTGAGGTGGCTGGGGCGTATTGGTGCGCCGTTGTTTTATTCGCAAGCCCTCGTGGCGATTTTCGTAACATTGGTGGCGGCGGGCGCAGCTTGGTGTAGCAATTATCTGGGACTAAGCGTCAATGCAACATTGTTGGTTATCAGCGGAATTGTCTTATTAGTCGCGGGACTGATGTTTGTTGGCGCATTTCAGGACGCAATCGATGAATATTACATGACTGCCAACGCCAGATTACTAAAAGTCGTAATGGCGACGGGCGGCGTAATTGCCGGCGTGATGGTCGGATTATACATTGCGACAAAATTTGGCATAACATTCCCAGCAACACCAGATCGATTGACATTGGCGGACGGACACACGCAATATTTGGGCGCTGGAATTATCGCGGCGGCGTTCGTTCTGAGAAATCATTCTCGATTTTTGGGAATGGTTATCTCTGGATTAATCGCAATTTTCGGCTGGTGGATTTCACGATTAGCAATGAGTTTTGGCTTTGATATCGTAACAGCGAGTGGCATCGCGGCGGCGGTAATTGGGCTGGTCGCAGTTATGACTTCCAGATTATGGAAATTCCCTTCCCTGGCGATTATTGCGGCGGGAATCGTGCCATTAGTTCCAGGATTGTCGCTTTACAATGGATTGATGGGCGTAGTCTTATATCCACCGAACAGTGTCAACTTCTTGCCAGCCTTGGCTATCTTAGCGCGAGCTGTCCTCATCGGCGTAGCAGTGGCAATTGGCGCATCATTCGGCAACATCGTCGGTCGCCCAATTCGCCGACAATTCATCAATTTATTCCGTCGCAACACACAGATATCATGAAAAATAGCCCAAAATTCATTGGATTGTCAGACTCGCGATTATTTCATATGCGCGGAGTGGCGTACAAATCTTACAATCTGGCTCGCGAAGTCTTCAATATGGAAGAAGACGTGGCGCGCAGCTTATTTTTAATGGGACTGACGCACGACTTTGCCTACGCTTTTGTTGAAAATCAGACGGATCACGAGCATGAAGGCGGCAGGATATTAGAACTATCTGGCTTTGATTGGGCTGAGGCTGTGTTTGATCACGGAAACCCAGGCATAGAAAACTGGACGGATGAGCTACTAATATTGAACATAGCAGATATGACGACTAGCCCAGACGGCAAGCCGATAACCATAAGTCAACGACTGGAAGATATTGAAAACAGATACGGTACAGATAGCATTCAGGCGACAAAAGCGCGCAAATTGACCAAACGAATCAAAGAAGAGCTCACCAAACGAGACCTAACAATTCCAAACTTATAAACCTGAAATTTAACCAAACAAAAATCCCCGGATTCGCTCCGAGGATTTTTTATGAGGTAGAGATTATTTATTTCGCTTTTCGATAATCTCTTGTGCAACGTTTGGTGGAACTTCCTCATATTGAGCCAATTCCATCGTTGAGGCAGCGCGACCTTGAGACATTGAGCGAATGTCCGATGTGTAGCCGAACATATTTGCTAGTGGCACAAAAGCCTTAATCAACTTAGCACCACCCATCAAGTCTTCCATGGCGTCGATACGTCCGCGACGTGAATTAAGGTCGCCGATGATGTCACCCATGAAGTCTTCAGGTGTAGTAACTTCAACCTTCATGACTGGCTCAAGCAAGATTGGGTTAGCTTGTTTAATACCTTCACGAGCAGCTATCGAACCTGCCAATGAGAACGCCAATTCTGAGGAGTCGACATCGTGGTACGAACCATCGTAAAGTGTAGCCTTAACGTCAACAACTGGATAGCCAGCAATAACACCGCCTTCCAACGTTTCGCGAATACCCTTCATTACGGCTGGGCGATATTCCTGAGGAACCACACCACCCTTAATTTCATCAACGAATTCAAAGCCCTTACCGGTCTCATTTGGTTCAAAGCGGACCCAAACGTCACCATATTGACCGCGACCACCAGACTGCTTAGCGTGCTTACCTTGAACTTCAGCACGGCCCTTGATACTTTCACGGAAGGCAACCTGAGGTTCACCAATGTTAGCCTCAACCTTAAATTCGCGCTTCATACGATCAATAAGGATGTCTAGGTGCAACTCGCCCATTCCTGACATAATTGTCTGACCTGTTTCTTCGTCTGTGTGAATTCGGAAAGTTGGATCTTCCTCGGCCAAGCGTTGCAACGCCAACGCCATCTTTTCCTGGTCAGCCTTTGATTTTGGCTCAACAGCAATCGATACTGGTGGCTCTGGGAATTCAATTGATTCAAGAGCAATTGGATGCGCTACATCAGCCAATGTGTTACCAGTCGCAGTAGACTTCAAGCCAACCACAGCGGCGATGTCACCAGCTTCAACCTTGCTGATTTCTTCACGCTTGTCAGCAAACATACGAACAATTCGTCCAATTCGCTCTTTTTCACCAGTTGTCGTGTTAAGTACGTAGCTTCCTGAGGTCAAAACGCCAGAATAGACACGAACGAAGATCAACTTACCAACAAATGGATCGGCAGCAATCTTAAACGCCAAAGCAGACAAAGGCTCCTTGTCTGATGGCTTGCGGCTAACTTCGTCGCCAGTCTTTGGATTCTTACCCCAAATTTCATCAACGTCTAGAGGGCTTGGCAAAAAGTCAACCATCAAGTCAAGCAACTTCTCAACGATCACACCGCGACCGTCACCACCGGTAACTAGATAAAAGTCACCAGCCAAAACACGCTTGCGTAGAGCCATCTTTAGCTCGTCAACGGTAATAGCTTCTTCGCCCTGCTCCAAGAACTTCATAGTAAGTTCGTCGTCAGCTTCAACAGCGTTTTCAACCAACAGAGAACGTGCGTTCTTAGCTTTTTCAAGCATATCAGCCGGAATCTCACCAACTTTAAGCTCGTGATCTGTATAGTCGTCGTAGGTGTAAGCCTTCATGTCAATCAAGTCGACAACACCGTGGATAGTCTTTTCAAAACCAATTGGCAAGTGAACTGGGAAAGCCTGCTTACTCAAGCGGTTGTGAATTGACTCTAGAGACTTGTAGAAGTCGCCACCAGTCTGGTTAATCTTGTTAACGAAACAAATACGTGGCACGCCATATTTGTTAGCCTGGCGCCAAACAGTTTCAGACTGAGCCTCAACACCCATCTTACCGTCAAAGACCGTAACTGCACCGTCAAGCACGCGCAAACTACGCTCAACCTCAGCGGTAAAGTCGATGTGTCCTGGGGTGTCGATGATGTTAATCTTGTGGTCTTTCCAGAAACAAGTCACAGCAGCTGACGTAATAGTAATACCACGCTCTTTCTCCTGTGCCATCCAGTCGGTAGTAGCACCGTCACCTTCACCACGAACCACACCGATCTTATGTGTCAAGCCAGTGCGGTACAAAATACCCTCAGTTGTCGTCGTTTTACCGGCGTCAATATGGGCAATAATACCAATATTTCTAAAATTCTTTAGCGGAACATGCGTCTCTGCCATAAATTTTCCTTTATATTACGTTAATTTGCCGAGATTTTTGGTCAATTTTTTGGCACCAAAAAACTACTCTTACGTTTTATTATATCAGTTATCTATGTTTTTGACTAGCTCTGAGTCGGAGGATTTTTAGACTCGTTGTCGTTCTGAGCTGGCGCCGCAGGCGGATAGTTAGCCGGAGGCTGTTGCATAGGCGGCTGCGCGTATGTTGGCGGATATTGACCAGGTTGCTGCGGATAGTAATTTTGTTGCGGATATTGTTGTTGCGGCGGAATTGGCTGCTGATACGGCTGCTGCGAATATTGAGGCTGTTGCGGGAATTGTCCAGCGACAGGATATGGATAAGCGTTCATCTTACGTCGATTATTACTGACAGAAACGGCAATTGCGATAATTGACGCTGTTAAGAATAATGCTCCCGTTGAAAGAATCACCACAACCACGATTATAACCGTAGTGTTATTTTCTGATTCGCTCGTTCCAGCTTCTGTACTGGACGCCTCGCCTTCCGTAGAGTCGTCTGGAGTATTAGATGAAACTTCGATCATCTTCGCCACCAAATAATTGTCGGGATATTTTTTATCCAATTGCTCAAATTTAGCTTTTGCCTGAGAATATTTACCTTGAGAAAAACTCTCCAAGCCATCTTTCCAGAGCTTAGTCAATTCGCCGTTCGCCGATAACACAACATTATTTTTCTTCGCCATAGTTTTCAGATCGGCGATATCACGAAATATCCCCTCTCCAAAACAAGAATTATTGCGCTCGCTCCTATCCGCGCAGGATGAGCCGCCGTAAGTGTTCAGTCCAATCTGCTTGCCATCCTCATCGAACGCTGGACCACCACTGTTACCCGCCGCAATTTGCGCACTCATTGAAAACAGCTTATGACCACCCGCGTCACTGCCCGAACCAGAAACATCTCCCTGAGTAACGGTTGGCACAGTCTTACTCTTCTTCGTATTTACGCCGTCGTCGACAATCGCTGGATAACCAATCGCCGTCACTCGATCACCTCTAGAAATCCTAGAACTATCACCTAACTCCACCGCTGGAAATCGTCCTTCAACCTTCAGAATCGCCACATCACTTTTGTCGCTATTCAGATCCATGCCATGACCCTTCAAATCAACTTCCGCGTCAATTTTCTTGGCTGAAATGTTAGTCTTCGTCTTTTTCCACTTAAGATTGCCCGAACCGTCATCTTCGCGCGCAATAGGTTCGCTTGAGGTCTGAATGACGTAATCGTATCGATCATTTTGCGAGCGTATATTATCAATGGGGACTTGGTCGATAAATCCTATAATCGCCGCCTGTGCGCTCTGATCGCCATTTCGTGCCTTATTCACCAAATCACGAAGCGTATCTCGAGTCACATAGCCCGCGTCCATTACAAATCGCAAATATCTATTCCAATGATCCTCCGTGTTGAGACCCATGATCATACTCTGATTAGAAACTTCAGTCACATGCCCATTTGTAGCGATGTAGCCGTCGTCAGAAACAATCGATCCACTACCAATTCCACCCGTGCACAAGCCATTCAGCTGCATACTCGCGCCATTCTGCGCCGTATAAATCATATCAGCACAACGATATGTTCCCACGCGGACCGTAGCAATTTGATTCCTTGCCACCACTTTAATAACGGAATCTTCGTCTAGTTCATCCAAAGTGTTCGTGGTGTCTTTATCTTCTGAGAAATTTTCCGCCTTAGTTTCGGTCTTAGCTATCGTAGCGGAAGCCACTTGCGCCTCATTATTGCCATCAGCCCTGACCAAGTAGCTACTGTCTGGATTCTGGAAAGTAACCTTAGCAACTAGTGCTTCCATCTGGTCAATATATGGCTGCGTGTACGAATTTTTACTCAATGCAAAAATCGTCATCCAGTACGGTCTGCCGTTCTGAATTGTCAAATAAGTTATTTTTTCGCCAGTTTTCTGCCACTTGCCGTCAATAGTGCTTCCGTAATCAACGACCATTTTCTTAAACTTACGCCCAGAAATCGTCGCGTCGCTAGTGTGATATTTTAAGTTCGGGTTATCCTTTTTCTGCTTGTTGATATCACCCTGAAGCATTAAATCCAAATCTGAATATTTCTTCGTGTCCTTGTATTCCTCGGGCATCGTTGATCGATCAAAATAAGCTTTTTTGCGTGAAGTTACGATTGAGAAGTCTGGCATAATCTTCCTAAACGAGAACTTCTCTTCTTCCTCCTTCGGCTTTTCTGAACCTTTTCTGAAATTTAATCGCAAAATCGCATAAGCACGACTTTCTTTCAGCTCATCATCAGCATACGTGGTGGCGCTATACTGTTTCTCATTAGAGTCTTTATTTAAGACGTGACCTTCACCAGTAAAAATACTCTTGTCGTACCGAATTGAATAGCCATATTTGGAAACGACTTTTTGCAAATTCTTAGCATCTTCTTCGGCAAAAATCTTCTGGATCTTCTTTTTTGCGGTTTTACTAACTCCGGAAGAGCGGTTATTATTAACGACAATCAGCCCAACTATAACGGAGATCAAGAAAACTACACCCAGAACGATGGCTACAATTTTTAATTTCTTCATTGACTTCTGATTCATACTGCTCCAATCCTAACGATAATTTACAAATTGCAAAGGCGTGTCATAATCACTTTCTCGCAATAAACTAATAACTTTCTGCAGTTCATCCTTCGACGCAGAAGTAACACGAACGAGGTCGCCCTGAATTTGCGGCTTAGCTTTCGGCGCATTAGCACGAATATCAGCGGCAATCTGCTTCGCCGTCGGCTGATCGAGGCCTTGCTTGAACGGAATCTCCCAAGTCGTCTTCAGGTTCGAAACAACTTTCTCTTTTGATAAATCCAGAACTTTGCTTGATTGACCACGCCCCGCCAATTTCTTGCGCACGATGTCTAATACGGCGTCAACTTGCCAATCGCTGTCGCCCGTAATCTTCAGACCCTTTTTATCATCCAGCCAATCAATTGCCGCGCTCGTCCCCTTAAAATCATAACGCCCTTGGATTTCTTTTTCAGTCTGCATGAAAACATTATTCATCTCAGCCTTGTCAATTTCTGACACAATATCAAACGAAAAACTCGCCATCTTCCCTCCTAATTTTTTCTATTATACCAAAAAATCGCCCCGTTTAGAGCGATTTTCTGATTTTGCTTTCAAGCAATAATTAGCCGCGAGCAAAGTGCGCAAAGGCGCGGTTAGCTTCAGCCATCTTATGGGTGTCTTCCTTCTTCTTGAAGGCAGCACCAGCTTCATTGTAAGCGTCAACAATTTCCAATGCCAAACGCTGTGAATATGGCATTCCACTACGAGCGCGGGCTGCTTGGACTAGCCAGCTAAACGCATAGTGCAATTGTCGATGTCCCTGAACTGGGAATGGAATCTGGTAGTTAGCACCACCAACGCGGCGAGATTTAACCTCAAAGCTTGGGCTAACGTTCTTCAATGCTTTTTCAAACACTGCCAATGGATCTTCAGAATCCAATTTCTTAGCAGCAGTTTCTAGGGCTGCGTAAACAGCGCGCTCAGCCGCCAACTTTTTACCGTCTAGCATTGACTTGTTGATCAAACGCTGAACTAGTACACTTTGGTATCGGCGATCAGGCTTAAGTTCACGCTGCAATTTTTTGGTAACTTTACGAGGCATGATTATTTATCCCCTTTCTTTGTACCGTACTTAGAGCGACCCTTCTTACGGTTGTTGACGCCTTGAAGGTCAAGCGCACCACGTACGATGTGATAACGCACACCTGGAAGGTCAGGCACACGACCACCGCGGATCAAGACCACAGCGTGCTCCTGCAAGTTGTGACCTTCACCACCGATGTACGCCCAAACTTCATAGCCGTTGTTCAATTTAACACGAGCAACTTTACGCAAAGCTGAGTTTGGTTTCTTTGGCGTCTTAGTCGTCACACGCACACAAACACCACGCTTAAGAGGTGCATTTTGGTCGTAATAACGTGTTTTTAGGGCGTTATGAATACGACCTAGTGCTGGCGACTTGGACTTTTTCTTAGCCGTTTGGCGCGGTTTGCGCACCAATTGGTTGATTGTTGGCATCCAATTTCTCCTTGGTTGATTTACTAATTATGGCAATTCGCCTTACGGTTTGGATTCAGCAACTCCTCTCCGTGTCTATACCTTTTCCGCCGAGATTGCAGTCTGTACACATTCAAACCACCGCGCACTCCGAAAAGAGGAAACTCTGGAAAGAATTATAACACACTCGACGTCAAATATCTACCTAAAATATAAAAAATAATAGATGTCACTAAAATTTAATAGAAAACCGCCCCGGAATTGAGGCGGTTCCTGTAGTTGCGAAGCCTACTTATTAAGCAGCAACTTCTTCTTCGACGAATTCGTCTTCGCTCGGTGTTTCGAATTCTTCATCTTCTTCGACAGCGCCAGTTCCTACTGGAATCTTGCGGCCGATGATGACGTTTTCCTTCAAACCGTGCAAGTGGTCAGCTCGACCAGATACAGCAGCGTTGATCAAGACTCGAGTAGTATCCTGGAAGGATGCAGCTGATAGCCATGAGTCACTCCAGATTGACACCTTTGTGATACCAAGTAGCAATTGTGTGTAGCTAATCAAGTTCTTACCTTCAGCAGCCAATTGCTTATTCGCATTGACCACAGCAGCCTTAGAAACGATATCGCCAGTCACAAATTCGCTATCACCAGCATCTTCGATTTGCACGCGACTAAACATCTGTCGAACAATGATCTCCAAGTGCTTGTCAGCCACGTCCTGACCCTGAGCAGCATAGATTCGCAGAACTTCGTTGATGATGTAGCGCTGAGTTGCCTCAACACCCTTAAGTCGCATCAAATCGTGCAAGTTCAATGATCCAGCCGTCAATCGATCGCCAGCCTCGACAACATCGTTCGCCTTAACGACCAACTGCATATTGCCTGGGATTTCATAACGAGTTGGCGAAGCAGCCTCTGCCGCGATCACCAAAGTATCCTCAGCCGACTCAATCACACCGTCAAATGGCGCGATCAAAGGTCGAGTGTCGCTCTCGCCAGTTGCCAAGACATCGCCAGCCTTAACGCTTGAGCCAGCCTTAACTACAACGGTTCGTCCCTCTAATGGCAAACGCTCAACCTTGCCAGATTCTGGCGTAATTTGAACGATGTACTTCTTGCCATCTTCCCAAACGTCAACCAAACCAGCAACTTCCGTAATGAATGCTTGACCCTTTGGTGTGCGCGCTTCAAACAACTCTTCAACACGAGGCAAACCTTGGGTAATGTCACCACCAGCAACACCAGAGTTGTGGAAGGTACGAAGCGTCAACTGAGTACCTGGCTCACCGACTGACTGAGCGGCGATAACACCAACTGGCTGATGATTACCAACCAATTTACCAGTCGACATATCAATACCGTAACTTCTCTGTGGAATACCGTTAAGGTTGTTTGTTGATAATACAGACTGAATCTTAACGCTTTCAATACTTTCATCGTCATCAATTGAATCTGCGATTTCACGCGTGATCAATTCGTTCTTATTGACGTGACCTGGAATTGTTTCAGCGGCATAACGACCAGCCAAACGGTTTGAGAAGTCAATCATCGTCTCTTCAGTTTCTGATCGGTAAATTGCGTAACCTTCATCGTCGCCATCAGTATCTTCAACGGTAAAGACATCTTGTGCAACGTCTACCAAACGACGAGTCAAGTAACCCGAGTCGGCAGTCTTAAGAGCCGTGTCAATAAGACCCTTACGTGCACCACGGGTTGCGATAAAGGCTTCAAGGCTAGACAAACCGCCCGTGTAAGAGCTGCGAATTGGAAGCTCAATCTCATGGTTGGTTGCGTCCATCTGAACACCAATCATCGCGCTCGCCAACTTCACGTTGGAAATATCACCACGAGCACCAGAGTTGACCATCATAGAAATACTGGTGTCCATGTGTGCCAATTGGTCTTTCAGGAATGCCGTAATCTTATTGTCAACGTTTCGCCATGCGCTAACCGTCAAGTTGTATCGCTCTTCCTCGGTAATCAAACCTTGGTCGAATTGCTCAGAAATCAAAGCCGCCTTAGCGTCACCTTCGGCCACAAATTGAGGGATTTCCTCAAAGTGGACGTAGTCGGTCATACCAGTCGACACAGCCGCAACCGTAGCAAAGCGGAAAGCTTGACCCTTCATGCGGTCTGCAATCTTAGCGGTTTCCTCGGCGCCATACTTGTTGAAGATTTGTGCCAACACCTTCTTAAGCTGCTTCTTAGTCTGGACATTGTTATCGTATGGGAAATCTTCAGGCAGAATCTCATTGAAGAAGACGCGACCCAAAGTTGTTTCACGCATTTTACCCTTTGCAAAGATGCGAATTGGGGTTTGCAAGTGAATTACGCCATTGTCGTAAGCCATTTCTGCTTCGTAAACAGAGCTGTAGGTCTTAACCTTATCAGTCTGAGCTTGCGGTTTGTCGTAAGTCAAGTAATAGTTACCAAGCACGATGTCCTGCGAAATGTGCAGCACTGGCGCACCATCGGCAGGCTTCAACAAGTTGGCAGTTGCGCTCATCAATTCACGAGCTTCAGCCTGAGCCTCTTTTGATAGTGGCAAGTGAACAGCCATCTGGTCACCGTCGAAGTCAGCGTTAAATCCGGCACAAACTAACGGGTGCAGCTGAATAGCCTTTCCTTCAACCAAAACCGGCTGGAAGGCTTGAATTGACAAACGGTGCAAACTTGGTGCACGGTTAAGCAACACGTACTTGCCTTCAATTGCTGAATCCAGCGCGTCCCAAACTACTGCTTCACCAGCTTCAATTAGACGTGAAGCCGAGCGAATATTGTGCGCAAATTCGTTCTTAATCAGCCAGCTAATCACGAACGGCTTGAACAATTCCAGCGCCATTTGCTTTGGCAAACCACATTGGTTAATCTTCAATTTTGGACCAACCACGATAACCGAGCGACCAGAATAGTCAACGCGCTTACCAAGAAGGTTCTGGCGGAAGCGACCTTGCTTACCCTTTAGCATATCGCTCAAGCTCTTCAAGCTGCGGCGACCACCAGTCGAGCTAACCGCACGACCGCGTGATGCTGAATTGTCAATCAAAGCGTCAACAGCTTCCTGAAGCATGCGCTTTTCATTGCGCTGAATAACTTCTGGCGCGTTAAGCTCAATCAACTTCTTTAGGCGATTGTTTCGGTTGATAATTCGGCGATACAAATCGTTCAAGTCAGATGTCGCAAATCGACCACCAGACAACGCCACCATTGGACGAAGATCCGGAGGAATAACTGGCAGAACGGTCATACATAGGCTTGACGGCTTAATACCAGCAGATTCCATACTCTCCAACATCTTCAAGCGCTTTAGCAACTTCTTCTGTCGCTGACCTTTTGCAGTTTCAGCTTCCTCTGTCAATTCAGCAATAAGCTTTGGCAACTCAATCTTGTCCAAAAGTTCCTTGACCGCGCTAGCACCCATGCCAACTTCGATCAATTCGTCATATTCTTCTGGCAAGTTGCGATATTCGCTCTCTGAGATCAAAGCGCCGAAATTCAAGCTCTCCAATTGAGACTTCTTACCAACGTAAGATTCTTCCAATTCCTCGACTTCACGGCTCTGCTCTTTCGCCAATTGCTTAACGTCAGCGCCATCTTCTTCAGCCATTTTTTCGTAACGGATTTTGATAGCCTTACGAGCCAAATCAGTTTCCGCTTCCAAATCTGCCAAATATTGATCACGAGTTGCTTCGTCAACATTCAGGATAACGTAAGTCGCAAAGTAAACGATTTTTTCAATATTACGAACCGTCATACCAAGCAGCTGGCTCATTGCGCTTGGAGTGCCGCGCATAAACCAAATGTGTGCAACTGGAACTGCCAATTGAATGTGTCCCATTCGCTCACGACGAACGATTGACTTAGTGACCAATTCGCCATTCTTATCGACAGCAGCTTCGCGTGAACGTACGCCCTTAAGCTTTGAGTCGTGTGGATTGATGTCCTTAACTGGACCAAAGATTCGCTCACAGAACAATCCGTCGCGTTCTGGCTTTTGTGTGCGATAGTTAATTGTTTCTGGCTTCAAAACTTCGCCGTAGCTCCATTTCAGAATATCTTCTGGGCTAGCTACCGCCAAACGAACCGCGTCAAAATCGCTGATGCCCGTTGCGTTAAATGCAGAATTTGCCATCTTACGCGTCCTCCTTTATTTCTTCTACTTCATCAATATCTTGCACGCTCATGCCATCGTCAATTTCACCAATGTCATCTGATTCGTCCAAGTATTTTTCTTCTTCCTCATTGTCAGCAGCAACGGTTTTGTCTTCTGGACCACTTGAGGCAATAACGTGCTCAGCATCAACTGTTGCCTCGTCGTCAACCAAGTCAACTCGAAGACCCAAACCTTGAAGCTCCTTAACTAACACGTTGAAGGATTCTGGAAGTTTTGGACCAACAATCGGCTCGTCCTTAATGATTGACTCGTAAGCCTTTGCGCGACCGTAAACGTCGTCGGACTTAATTGTCAACATTTCCTGCAAGGTTGCAGCAGCACCGTAAGCTTCCAATGCCCAAACCTCCATTTCACCAAATCGCTGACCACCGTTTTGTGCCTTACCACCAAGCGGCTGCTGAGTAACCATCGTGTATGGACCAGTTGAGCGGGCGTGAATCTTGTCGGAAACCATGTGGTGCAACTTAATCATGTGCATCACACCAACTGTCGTTCGCTCCTCAAACGGTTCACCGGTGCGGCCGTCAAACAATTGACTCTTACCGTCACGTGCCAAACCAGCTTTTTCTAGCTCGTCGGAAATCTTCTCACTTGGAACACCGTTAAATGACGGAGTTGCTACGCGGTAACCCAATGCTCGTGCCGCCATACCAAGGTGAGTTTCAAAAATCTGACCAAGGTTCATACGGCTTGGCACACCAAGTGGGTTCAAAACTACGTCAACCGGCGTACCGTCCTCTAGGAATGGCATATCCTCAACAGGAAGAACTTTCGCCACAACACCCTTGTTACCGAAGCGTCCAGCCATCTTGTCACCAACGCCAATCTTTCGTAACTGCGCAACGAAGATCTGAATTTGCATCAAAACGCCAGCCTTCAACTCGTGACCATTTTCACGACTAAAGATCTTAACGCCAACAACTTTACCGCCGCCCGCATTGTTCATTCGCTGTGAAGTATCGCGAACATCCTTAGCTTTTTCACCGAAGATTGCGCGAAGCAAACGCTCCTCAGAGCTCAATTCCTGCTCGCCCTTTGGCGTAATCTTACCGACCAAAACATCACCAGCCTTAACCTCTGAACCAATTTGAACAATTCCGTTCTCGTCCAAGTGACGCAAACTTTCCTCGGAAACGTTTGGAATATCGCGCGTCACAATCTCCGGACCAAGCTTCGTCTCGCGAACCTCAACGGTGTAATCTTTAATGTTAATGCTTGTCAATCGATCATCTTCAACCAAACGACGACTCATAATAATCGCGTCTTCCATGTTGTAGCCACCCCATGGCATAAAAGCAACCAGAAGGTTTTTACCTAGGGCAATTTCACCGCCAGCAATCGAGGCACCTTCAATCAGAATGTCACCCTTCTTCACCTTGTCGCCACGTTCAACGCGGACTTTTTGATTATAACAACGATCGTCATTATTCTTCACGAAATGCTTCAAAGTATAAATCTTTACGCCGTCAGCATATTTAACATGAATTTCGTCGGCATCAGCGCGAACAACTTCGCCGTCGGCGCTAGCTTGAATCAAGTGACCACTATTCTCAGCCACAGCCTTCTCAATTCCAGTACCAACAGTTGCGGATTCTGGACACAATAGAGGAACCGCCTGGCGTTGCATGTTTGAACCAGTCAAAGCACGGTCAACACGCGTCTTTTCAATAAACGGAACCAACGCCGCAGTCGAACCTAAAATCTGCCGGTGAGCTGCGTCCATGAATGTAACTTGGTTAGCATCAACTTGCGATGGCTGCATATTGCTGCGGGCATTAACGCGCTCGTCGCGGAAAGTTCCATCTTCATTAAGAGCTTCACCAGCGTCAGCGATAACCTCACCAATTTCTTGTGAAGCATCCAAATAAACAAGTTCGTCAGTGACTTTACCGTCTTTTACGCGAAGATATGGAGTCTCAATAAATCCATACTCATTAACACGCGCGTAAGCCGCCAAGTTTAGAACCAAACCGATATTCGCACCTTCTGGCGTTTCCACTGAACAGATACGGCCATAGTGAGTTGGGTGGGCGTCACGAACCTCAAATCCAGCGCGCTCACGGGTCAAACCGCCAGGACCAGTCGAGCTCAAACGTCGCTTGTGGCTCAATTCTGACAATGGGTTAACTTCGTCAAGCAGCTGCGACAACTGACTTGAAGTAAAGAATTCACGAACTGCTGCAACAATTGGACGAGCGTTAATCAATTGACTTGGGCTAACGCTTTCCAAATCAGCCACGCTCATGCGGTCCATTGCATTGCGTTGCATTCGAAGCATACCAACACGGAATTGTCGGGCAATCAATTCACCAACCAAGCGAACTCGTCGATTGCTCAATGCGTCAATGTCATCAGCTGGCTCTTGCGTATTGTTCAAGCGAATAACTTCACGCAAAATCGCCACCAAATCGCTCATCTGCAACGTACGATTTTCAGCCGTATTAGCAACATCCAGACCCAAGCGTTGGTTCAATTTATAACGACCAACCCGCGAATAATCAAACCGCTTGAAGTCAAAGAACATTCGCTCAATCATCTGACGAGCGTTATCAACCGTTGCCAAGTCGCCTGGACGCAATCGACGATAAACCTCAATCAACGCCTCATTTGCACCACGAGAAGTATCCTTGTCCAAAGTTTCGTCAATGTATTTTACGTCGCCAGTATCAATATCAGCGAACAATTCCTTAATTTCGCTAGTCTTTGGATAGCCCAAAGCGCGCAACAAAGTCGTTGCTGGCATCTTGCGGCGGCGGTCAATTTTTACGTAAATCGCGCCATTAGAAGCCGTCTCAAATTCCATCCAAGCTCCACGTCCTGGAATGATTTTTGCGCCGTAGTAATTACGTCCCGCTACTGTTTCAGCAGTGAAGAAAACACCAGCAGAGCGAATCAACTGGCTAACAACCACGCGCTCCGTACCGTTGATAATGAATGTACCGCGCTCGGTCATCCATGGATATTCACCGAGGTAAATTTCCTGCTCTTCAACTACACCGGTTGTCTTGTTTGTCAATTCAACTGTTGCGTGCAATGGAGCCTCAAATGTCAAGTTGTTCTCTTTGGCAAATTGGTCAGTATTTTTTGGCTCGCCAAAATAGTATTTGCCGAACTTTAATGACAACTTCTGACCAGTGTAGTCGTCAATTGGATTAATTTCTGAAAATATCTCACTCAAACCTTCTTCGACGAACCAGCGCCAAGAATCTTTTTGGTGAGCGATTAAGTTTGGTAGCGGCAGGGCATTATCACCAGAGGTGAAATAGACGCGCTCGCTACTTGTGGTTGGTTTTTTTGCCACAGGCGTAAACACTCCTCGCTTTAATTAGTGGTTAATAGACGGCCGTGAAGATCTCTAATTCATAGCCCAAAATCACGATTTGCCACTCGCAATTTTCACCCGCCATGAATACACTACTTCTATAACTACTCATTATGACGAAAAGTGTCAATAAAATCAAGGGGTTTTACGATATTTTACTCTCAGGCGGCTACTGGTACTTCTTCGGTAGACCCAGTGCGAGCTGGAACAAGCTCGCCTGAAGAAACACCCAGTAGTGGACGAGTAACGTTACTTAGGGCTTCGCGTATGCAACTAGTCTGAGGGATCTCAAACTTCACATCATGCCGAAAGTAAAGCCCAGACACTCCGCTTACAACACCGAACGACCCTTCCTCTCCACCGTGCTTTTCATAAGTACGAGGATTAATACTCCTAACAGCATCAGGAAATCTCTCATTAGCACCAGGAGAGGTGTAAGCGCAAAGCTTAGTGACTCTGCTTCCCATGGATCGACCAAAGTCCTTTCGTGCCTGATCTACCATACTCTGGAGATAGCCTGGCCAAGCCTCCTCAGCATCAGCACTCGCGCCAAAAATCTCCATATACATAGGCCTACCCGCATGACTATCACCATATTGCGGAGCAGCTCTGCCCCTTTTAGTGGTTACTATCGCAGCAGCCAGTAAACCGCCTCTACCGAGTCTTTGTACCACATAAATTCCAGAATCCTGCCTACTCACCTCACGTCGTAAATTATCTGGACTATTGTTGTCATAAATAGTACGCATCAACTTAGGATCTGTCTTCTTTCCATCAGTAAGACTTTCGGCTCCCGACCACATATCACAGATGGCCATTCGAGTCTCACGGTCTATACGATCTGGAGTCAATCTACCTATCTCTACCCTCATTCTTGCTTACCTCTTCCGCTCCTTTAATCTTACTCACCAGCATATCATGAATTTCCTCAATTGCCCCATCCGCTGAAACTACCGGAATTCCGTATGCCTCGGCAATCTCCAGATATCCATCGTCGACTTTTTTCTGAAAATCTTGCCCGCGCGATTCAAAAGTGTCAGGATTTTTCAGCTCGCCGCGCATAGAAATTCGCTCTTCCCGCTTTTCACGACTCAAACTCAAAATAACCATAACATCTGGCTTCAAGTATTTTTCATCGGTGAATAGTTCTGTCAATCGCAGTATTTCCGACTCGTCATAACCTTCGCCTCGCCCCTGATAAACCAGCGTTGAAATATAATTCCTTGCACTTAAAACAATTTCCCCACGTTCCAACGCAGGTTGAATTTTTTCCCGCCATAATTCACGCCGAGCTGCAGAAAATAGCGCCACATTCACCGCCGCAGAGCGCGCCAAATCGCCATTTTTAATCACTTTCCGAAGCTCATTTGCTATCGGAGTTGATTTTTCCGGATCATCGCTTCCCGGCTCTTCAATCACGCAAACCGTTCGCCCGATTGACCGGAAATATTCCGCCAATTTCGCGACCTGCGTCGACTTGCCCGTCCCGTCATTACCCTCGATAACTATATATTTTCCCGCGTCGCTCATCATCACCTCGTAATCACAGTATGCGGCTTATTCAGATAAAGCATCATCTTTTTCGCCTTGCCGTCAACTTTTATAAAATGCGTATGCTGGTGTGCCATCGACCTGGTTTTGCTGCCTTGGGCTCGAGCGTAAATTGAATAGCCACTAGATTCAAACCTAGCAACCTGATTCATATAGTCAATTTTTTCCTCGTCGCTCAAATTTGCCAATGAGTCCACGTGTCGTTTCGGTATCACCATCAAATGGTCGTCCACGCCGCAGCCATCCCAAAAATTATAGCCAAACCTGTTCTTAATAATCAGACAATGCGCAGTTTCACCAACGACCTGATCTGTATGATGTTTTACCAATTGACAAAAATCGCAACCGTCAGACTTGTGCTTTTTCCTGTGATCAATATACTCTTTTTCTTTCGTTCGCGAGCGAAACATTGAACCTGCCATCATCACAAAATCCCCTCGCTAAGTCCTGCGATTTCCATCGGTTTATGCCGACGATCCTTAAACGCCCGCGGCAACATCATTTCTGGACGCCAAGTTTTTATCAATTCATCCAAATCGTCAGTGTGCTGATATTTGCCGCTCATTCCGCTGCGTCCACTAGCATATCCGCCGTCAACCTGACCAGTGTGATGAAAAATCAATTGCCCAATTCTCTCACCGACAGGCAAAACTACGCTCTCGTGCTTATTCAAATTGTAAATCTCAAGCGTAATCCTATTGATATATCCCGGATCAACCCAGCCAGCATCAAAACACACCGCCACGCCGTTTCGCCCCCAAGAGCTACGACTTTTCACCTCGGCCGCGCCGCCATGCGTCCGAATTCCAACAAATTCGTGCGTATGTGCCAAAATTCGCTCACCAGGCTTCAGTACGATTATCGGATGATCTGGCGGAATATTCTTAAATTCCCGAAAACCGTGCCGCTCACACCATTCGGCGTGCGGAATTGCCTTAAGCGGACCCTTGAAGTATCGATTGACATCAGACTCGTCAAACGGATTATAAACTCGCGAAATATCGTCATATTCCTGCTTATAAAAATTAAAGCCTAGCGTAAAATCTAAGCTGGCTTCCGATACGTTTTTTGGGTTGAACGGCGTACAGACAATTGTCCCGTCTTCAATCGCCGCTAATATGTCTTTATTTGAATACACGCTCACTAAACACCTCCCATTGCGTGATTTTTCTACCAATTCTTATTATGGCAAGTTTACGCATTCCTATCAAGCTTTCGGTAAATTTTACAGCATGTTAAACTGAAATTATGGAAAAAGCCATTATTGTAGCTTACGATAAAAACCGCGCCATCGGACAAAATGGTGATATGCCGTGGGGGCGAAGTTTGCCGGCCGACTTGGTGAATTTTAAGCGTTTGACGAGAAATAGCAATGTCATTATGGGCAGAAAAACGTTTGAGTCAATTGGTTCGCGACCGCTTCCAGACAGAGAAAATATTGTCATTTCATCCAAGCCAACTGGCGTCAAAAAAGTTCTGACGGCTATGAATTTACGAAGCGCCCTGGCTTTATCCCGATATCCGACTTTTATTATTGGCGGCTCACGAGTTTATAAAGACGCGCTAGATATTCCAGAAATTGACACCATTTACGCCACGGAAATTGACGCCGAATTCCCCGATACTGACACTTTTTTCCCAGAGATAGATATGAAAGCGTGGGAGGAAGTAAGTCGCGCACATCATTCGGCAGATAATGAAAATAATTACGATTTTGATTTTGTGACGTATAAAAGAAAATAGCCTTCTTAAATTGACAATATTTGATGTTTGTGGTATGATAAAGCACATGAATGAGCAATATAATCTATGGATCCTAGATCCCAAAAAGATTGACAATCTTAAGATTACAGATATACCAGAATATCAGAATTCAGTGCACACTCTCGTCGCGATACTTGTCGATAATCCTACCTATAATGATGACGGAACGGTCAACCGCAAAGCATTCTTACTGGAAAGAGGAACATCCGAAGACGGCTATCCTACGTCACGAGGAGAGTATAGAGATATACAGATTGATCCCGACATCAGACGATGTATACTTCTGCCAAAGAAAAATCTCCGTAAAAAATAAACCCTAGCCGCTCAGGCCGTAAGTGCAAATCACACTACACGGCGATCGGCGCTTTTATCGCTGGATGACACTCATAATCCTCCAGACGGATATCATCAATCGTGAAATCGTCAATATTCTTGATGTCTGGATTGAGCCACAGTTTCGGTAGCGGCAGCGGACGGCGCGATAATTGCTCGTCAACTTGCGCGCGGTGATTATTGTAAATATGTGCGCTATTTAAGGTATGGATAAACTCGCCGGGTTGCTTATCGGTAACTTGAGCGACAATCGATAGAAGCAGCGCGTAACTGGCAATATTAAACGGCACCCCAAGGAACATATCCGCCGAGCGCTGAGTCAGCGCCAAATCCAGTTTATCCTTCTCGCCGTTTTTACCAGGTCTTACGTTAAATTGAAACATCGTATGACACGGAGGCAGCCCGCCGGCTTGAACGATATCATCAATTTCCGCCACATTCCACGCGCTCACGATATTCCGACGCGATTCTGGATTCGTCTTTATCATGTCAATGGCATTCTGAATCTGGTCAATAGTTCCGCCCTTCCCGTCCGGCCATTTTCGCCATTGAACGCCATAAACAGGTCCCAAATTTCCCCATTCTTCAGCAAACACGTGATCGCTCGCAATCTTATCAATAAATTCCTTCATGCCAGCGCGCCACTCGTCGCCGTTAATTTCCGGTATTTTCTGACCAGTTTTTTCTAAGTAATTTTTATATGGCCACTCATCCCAAATATGAACGCCGTTTTGTGCCAAATATTCAATATTGCCCGTACCCTTAAGAAACCATAAAAGCTCATGAGCGACGCTTTTGAAATACAACTTCTTCGTGGTCATAGCCGGAAATCCGTCCGCCAAATTATATCGCGTCTGAATACCAAAAACTTCCGTCGTTCCCGTTCCTGTACGATCGCCTTTTTGCACACCGTTATCACGAACGTATTTCAATGCGTCTAAATATTGCCTCATAAGCCCTCCTCGCTTACTTCAAATTATGACAATATCCTCCAAAAACCACAAGCAGAATCACTAGTAGTTTTAACAACAAATACGCAATTTTTTACGACAATTTAGTCAAGACTTTGTCAATCAGTCCGTACTTTACAGCCTCATCCGGCGTCATCCAATAATCACGCTCCATATCGGACTTGACCTTAGCCAACTTCTGACCGGTGTTTTTCGCCATAATCTTCGCTAGCATCTCCTTAACTTCCAAAGTTTCCTTCATGTCAATTTCCATGTCGGTCACTTTTCCGTGCGTTCCAGAAGATGGCTGATGAATCATCACCTTGGCATGCGGCAAGCAAAACCTCTTGCCCTTAGCACCAGAGCTAAGCAAAAACGCCCCCATGCTTGCCTGCAAACCAATTCCATACGTCGCCACATCGGGCTTAATAAAATTCATCGTGTCGTAAATTGCCATTCCATCATAAACGCTACCGCCTGGACTATTGATATATAGCGATATATCAGCCTGCGGGTCAACATACGCCAAATGCAACAATTGCGCCACTACGCTGTTCGCGGTATGCTCGTTAACGTCTTCGCCAAGGAAAATAATTCTCTCATTCAATAATCTCGAATAGATATCAAAAGCACGCTCGCCGTCAGCTGACTTTTCAACGACAGTTGGAATGAGATATGATTTTGGCATATTTACCCTATTTCTTCGTGTTTAGTTCAACCAATTTAGCAACGGTCTTATCTGTAATCATTCGGTTGGCAATATCGCGGTGAACGTTTGGATTGTCAAATTGTTCCAGCATTTTCTTATCTTTACCGTATTGTTGCTTGAAGAAGTCAATTTGTCTCTGGATTTCATCACGAGAAGCATCAATCTTCAATTCCTTCGACAATTCAGCCAATACCAGACCAGCCTTAACGCGCTTTTCAGCCGCTGGACGAGCTTCTTTCTTCACCCACTCCTCTTTATCCTTGAAGCCCTGAGTCTTCAAATAGCTGTCCAAACTCAGCCCGCTGTACATCAAATTCTGAGTCAAGTCACGCTCGATTGATCGCAATTGATCCTCAACCAAAAGTTCTGGCAGCGCAGCCTTGCTTTTTTCCGTCAATTCACCAACCAACGCGTCCTTAAACTTCTCGTCAGCTTCGCGCTCTTTTTGTGCGGTAAGTTCACGCTTGATGTCCGCTTTTACTTCCTTCATCTCTGTAAATGGACCACATTTTGCAGCAAATTCATCATTTAGTTCTGGCAATTTCAATTCATTAACCTTGTGAAGTTTCACGGTAAACACAACGTCTTGACCTGCCAGATTCTCAGCGTGATAATCCTCTGGAAATTTCAGTTTCAAATCGAACTCTTCACCAGCCTTATGACCAATCACACCTTCCTCAAATCCAGGAATGAATTGACCTTCGCCAAGCTTCAATCCATATTCCTTAGCCGAACCGCCGTCAAACGCCACGCCGTCTTTCTTTCCCGTAAAGTCAATCACAGCCTCGTCGCCGAGCTTAGCGGCACGCTTGACCTCTGATTTTTCAGAATAGTTTTTACGGATTCGCTCAATAACCTCGTCGACATCTTTATCTTCGACCTTGGCTACTTCTTTTTTCGCTGTCAATTTTTTGTAATCGCCCAATTTTACTGGCGGAATAACTTCAACTTCAGCCGTAAACTCCAACTCAGAACCAGGAACAAACTTCTTCACCTCAACACTTGGTCGATCTAGGGCTTGCAATTTTTCCTGTAGAAACGCCTCAGCTACTGCCTTCGACAAAGCGTTCTCCAAAATCTGCTCCTGAAGCGTATTCGGATCAATATGCTTAGCGGCTATGCTTGCGGGAACTTTTCCTTTGCGGAAACCTGGAACTTTGATGTCACGCGCCAACTTCATCAAGGAAACCTGCTCCGCGTCAGCCAATTCGCTAGCACCCAAAGAAATCGTCAATTGAACTTTAGTATCTGATAGTTTTTTTACAGTAGTCTTCATAAAGACTAATTATAACAGATATCAGACTATATCTCAAACAGAGCGTCTTCATCGCCATCATATCGACGATCTTTGACAATTGTCACAATTCGCTCAGCGCCAACTTTCTGCTCGTCAGATTCCACTAAGTTTCGAACCGTGTATGCGCCGCTAGCAATTTCATCCTCACCCACGAAGACCGCAAACGGAATTTGCTTTTTTAGTGCCGCTTTTATCTGCTTGTCAATCTTTCTACCAGTGATATCCAACTCTGCTCGCACGCCTTCGCTGCGCAATTTTCGCGCCAAATCGTCCGCGCCAGCCATAGATTCTTTCGATACCGGAATTATGTACACATCTGTTTTAGACGCCAATTTAGGCAACAAGCCGTGCACTTCCAAAAATTGCTCCATCGTTGTCGCGCCCATGCCAACGCCGACCGTAGCAATCGGTTCAACGCCAAATAGCCCGACTAATCCGTCATATCGTCCGCCACCAAACAACGCTCGGTTATTCTCTGGCGAATTGTCAAAAAGCTCAAAAACCATGCCCGTGTAATAGTCCAGACCGCGCATCAAAGTAACATCAAACACCGCATTCGTGATGCCTTTTTGGCTAAGCAATTTCATCACTTCGCGAAGCTGCTTGACGCTTTCATCTTCCATCAATTCGCTCGGCAAATCATCAACAGACTTCATGCTGATCATTTTTGCTAGCTTCGGCAGACCTTCCGATGCTTGACTACCAAAAATCTCAATCGCCTGACGCTTAAATTCTTCGGCAGGAATCTTATTTTTCCTATCAAGCAACTTCATCATCATCGTCGAACCAACAATATCAAGCTTCAAAAATTGACTCATCAGACGATTTATCAATTGGCGATTATTAACTCTGACCGTGAACATTTCTTGCTTGGCGCCAAAATTCATCACGCTAGCGTGGCTCAGCTCAATAATCTCCGCGTCCGCCGCCGCGCCGTCCACGCCAAACAAATCCGCATTCAATTGCCAAAACTCACGCTCACGCCCACGTTGCGGCCGTTCATAGCGCATAAAATTAGCAATTGAATACAGCCGCGCAGGCATCGCCAATTCCTGACGCTTAGCCGCCACCATTCGAGAAATCGACGGCGTCATCTCAGGACGAATTGCCACCATTCGACCTCCACGATCTTCAAAAGCGTATGTTTGCTCGCTCGCCAACTCCTGACCCGACTTCGCCAGATAAATATCTAGCGGCTCCAATAGCGGCGCGCCATATTCTTCATAGCCAAAACTCTCAACCGTCTTGTGCCAAACATTAAAAATATAATTCTGCAGACGCTTTTCCTCTGGAAAATAGTCTCGCGAACCTTTGTAACTTTGTGTAGATAAACTGCTCATGTTAGCTCCATTATGTCATTATTTCTTATTTATAGCAATCAAAAACGCCGAGGCAGAACTCGGCGCGTACAATCAAAAATCAGAGTCCTACCTCGGCAACACGTGTGAATGATGGAATTTAGGTAAAATCATACGTCTATTATAGTAAATTTCATGCTTTTTGTAAAGTAGGAACTGACGGAGTTATCGTGAGAAATAATGTTGTATCATTAATTTATGGACAACATCATGCGTATCATTGCCGAATCTATTCGCGCTAACGATTTTTCCGCCTACCAACACGAGCGTTATCCCACCATTCAAGAAGGCGAGTTTGTTCGCTTTACGGATGAGGATTTTTCTGGCGTTGATTTCGACCAATTTGTCATGGGCTTTTTCGTGTTTCAGAATTGTAATCTGGACGACGCAAAGCATATTTACGGACAGCCAATTTATTTTACCAATTCGTCGGTTCGGAATGTGGATTTTCGCGGCGTAAAAGCTATTATTGAAGCAAAAGACTGCGACGTCCGTGGTATGAAATATGACAAGGAAACGCAATTTGTCTATGGTAGTAGCAAATTGGCAGCACGATCACGTTTCATAAATTGTAAATTAGATGATGAAACTCGTGATTTTTTGAGCCAACAAGGCGTAGAATTCAATTAGCTATTTTCCGCCAGCACATTCTGCTGCAACCAACAATACATCGCCACAGTCGCCGCCGCACCGACGTTTATGGAGCGAGTCGAGCCGAATTGCTCAATCGCCATAATCTGATCCGCAGCGCCAGCCAGCTCCGCAGAAATCCCCGGCCCTTCTTGCCCAAATACCAAAACCGCATGCTTTGGTAGCGACGTTTGCGACATATTCACACTACCCTCGATATTATCAATCGCGATAATTTCCCTGCCTTCAGTCCGCATTTTTTCAACAAACTCTTCCGTCGTCGTCAAATACGTAATATGCAGATACTTATCCGTCATCATCGCACCGCGCTTATTCCACTGCCTGCGCCCAATTACATAAATCTGCCGCACGCCAAACGCATTAGCGCTCCTGACAATTGTCCCCATATTAAAATCCCGCTCGGTATTTTCCAGCGCAATCACCAGACCATGATCTTCAGAATCTAGCTCACTTATAATCTCCGATTCGCTCCGACCCTTAAACTTATCAATGACATTTCTTTTATCTTCCATCTCTGTTATTTTACCAAAGTTCCTGAGTAAATAACAAAAGTTGAGAACCTTCTATTGACTTTTTTACGCAAGTGTGGTATAAATGAGAGTAGCTTTCGTTGATGGGTTGAGTAATTCCTCGTCCGAAAGCGTACTTTGACAAGCAGCCAAAACACGAGATGAGGTTTTATTTCTTTTTTTGGAAGAAATTAGAAAGAGGAATGAGATCTCATCTCGTGCATTAAAGAATATGCATATATCACGCCCCAGTGAGGATGAGAAGAAGGACAAAGCAATGTTGTTCACCAACATCGCGCTTGGGCGCGATGACGAGATCCTGTATCCCAGTGACAGCTTCATTCGGTTCAACCGAGAAGTTGTTTCTCACAGAACCGAACTTCCTCAGATGTGGAAAGAACTCCTCACCTCTTTCCGAAAGTACTACGCGTACGTCGGAAACACCGGTCGCACCAGTCCCAAGCTGGTGGAAGAATTGTACGATTTCCTCTTCTATTATAGCAATGGACGACGGAAATTGTATCAGGATTACACGGCAAGTAGGCTCAGAGACAACAAGGACCCTGAGTATCTCTGCAAGAAATACCACGAGTATTTCTCAGAAGATCAGACAGTGGACTTTCCGGATCTCATGGAAGAAGTCCTGCGAAATCACTACGTCGCAGCCTTGGCGGCCAGCTCCGTAGTAGGACACAGGGAACGTCTTGAAAAGAGGCAGATTCATCCGTTCATCGTGAGGACTTTGAAATATTCCTATGTTGACTTTTGGGTTAAGCCCGGAAATCGTAGCGAATACTCCTTTGACCCACACTACAGTGTGAGTCGACGACAGGAGGAGACTGTCTCCTGGGAAGAGGAGTTCTTCGAGATGGAAGACTTCTCAAACGACAGGGTGTATGGGGATGACCCCCACCCAGAGAACTGGCGGTGACCCATGGATGTGTGATATGGCAATCAATTCTTTGTGGCTGCTTGTCACACATCCCTTGAAATATGGACTTATGACATTAAAAATCACCCTGGGCATGGGTGATTTTCTTATGGTGAAAAATTTCAGTTCTTGGTGCGGATGAAAGGACTTGAACCTTCACGTACTTGCGTACACTAGCACCTGAAGCTAGCGCGTCTACCAATTCCGCCACATCCGCATGGGCTACGCGTCAATTATAGCCCAATTCTCACCTAGTATCAAGCTTGATTACGAAGCTTGCACCACGCGTTTAATTCCGCCGCCAGTTCCTTTGGCTGAGCCTCTGCTTTAATTCCTGGATTAAAAATTCCAGCTGGATCAAAGATTTTTTTCACCTTCGCGTATAACTGCTTTTCATCATCTGGCAGATTTTTATAGATAAAATTGGCTTTCAACCTTCCGTCACCACCAAATCCTGCAAATGAGCCTTCATACTTATTAACAACCTGAGAAATTTCCGCCAATAACTGAAGAATCTTCTGGCGTTCACTCACCTTTTTACTGTCAAACGTCGGATGCAGTGAAATATAATCGCTTGAAAAGTCAACAAAAACTGGCAAATCCACGCCGTACTTAGATTCCAACGACTTCAACTCGCTAAGGAAACTATCAATCTTTTCTGGCGCCATTAAAATCCCGGAGAAAACGCGTGGCGTAATCATATGCGGCTCGCTTGGAGTTTCCGCCAAAGCCAAAACAGAGTGCAGGCTGAACAAATCCTGCTCTTCCAAATGTAGCGTTTTTATGTCAATCGCTTCTGATGATTCCAATTTTCTAGTCAATTTCTTCGCGGCTTTATTACGTGCTCTGTCAGAAAAGTCGTCAAAGATAGCCAAAACCACCGCGCCCTTAAAGCATTCTTTCGGCGCCCACTCAACAACTTTACCGACGACCGCAGCTTGACGGAAGAATCGCCCGTCGATTATCTCCACTGCCGACGCCTTATTTTTCATCGCCAATTCCACGACTGATTGCGCGTCTGACAACTTTTTATATGATGCGGCAACAACTGAATATTCTGGACGAATAAATTGCGCCTTCATAATAACTTCGCAAATCACACCCAGACTTCCCTGACTACCAATAAACAGCGGCGTCAAGTCAAACGACCCGTCCTTTTGCTTCACCCGAGAAATTCCGCTGTAGCCAACCGTATCTGGCAGAGCTGGATCCATTTGCGAAATCAGCTCGGCGTTATCTGAGATTAAATTGTCAATCTCTCGATAAATCTCGCCTTCAAACGTCGATAAACCTTTTTTCTTACTCAATTCGCGTCGAGATATGCGACCAGTCTGAATCACGTCGCCGTTACTTAGAACAATTTCAAGCTGCTGAATCGCGTCAGCAAAACGACCATGTGCGCCAGATAATATTCCAGACGGAGCCGTGTTAATTGCACCACCAATTGTGCCTTCTTCTGCCACATATGAAGTTCGTGGCAAGCCCAAGCCTTTATGAGTAGACAAAGTTGCGTTGATTGCCGAAAGAGAAATTCCCGCTTGAGCATGAATCAGCTGTTGGCGAGGATCAATACCAACCACACGATTCATATACGTTTTTTCGTCAATTGCAATACCTTTATTCGTCGCTGCGCCAGTTTCATCATTGCCACAACCACGAACAAACACAGGTAAAACATGACCTTTCTCTGCCAATTGAGAACAAAATCGCATCACTTTTCTGATGTCGTTCATATTAGCCGCGTGGACAATCATTTCTGGTCGGCGCGCCAAAAGTCCATTATCAACTTCAACTTGACTCAATGCAAAATCTTGCGACGCGACTTCGCCACTAAGATGTTCATTCAAATATTTCGCAACTTTATTCATCAATCCTCCTTAGTACGTTACTTCAATTTTAACATAAGCGCGGACAGTTGATAAGTAGAATTTGTTTTGATATAATCAGGTTATGCGGATGTGGTGGAATTGGTAGACACGCATGCCTTAGGAGCATGTGCCTCACGGCGTGAAGGTTCAAGTCCTTTCATCCGCACCAATATTTGACAATTTTTCACCATAAGAAAATCACCCGTAGTTAGGGTGATTTTTAATATCATAAGTTCAGAGTCTACATGACAGGCAATCGTAAAAGAACAATCACCTGCCATGCAGAGTAGAGAATCGCTAGGATTGCAGGTAACCACTGGAAATCTTCATGATATGGAGAAGGATGTCATAGATTGTGACCTGAAGATCAGCCACTGAATTTGCCTCTTCTTCGTTTTCCATGGGGATGATCCCCAAGACCTCCTTAATGATTGTGAATGAGAGTCTGGCTGATAGAGCCTCGTCGAAGACATCTTCTACAGTGTCTTTTGCGTCAAGCCCATCAGAATCAACCCCTTCTTTGTCACACTCCCCAAGGAAGTAGTAGTATACGAGATTTCCTAGACTCTCCGTATGATCCTGTACTGATTCAATAGACTTTCTGAAGCAGAGCTCCTTGACGGGATCTTCAAAACGGAAATCATTGAGGATATCGTCGAGAACAGTGCGACGAATGTCCTTCCAAAATAGACTGAGCAACCTAGTTGCCATATTAAGGTGGATTACGTAGGTCTCGAATCGCATGGACATGGTTTTCACCTTTCTTCTGGTGTTCCCATCTCTGCGGGTGTGCAGCGAAGTGTTGTTCTCTTAACAACACAAGACGAGATCTTATTTCTCTTGGCATTCAAAAAAGAAATAAAAACTCATCTTGTATTCGATTGCCTGTCAAAGTTCACTTTCGGACAAGGATTTACTCAACTCATCAACGAAAGCTACTTTCATTTATACCACACTTGCGTAAAAAAGTCAATAGGACATACTCAGCGTAACTTGTCAGGACTTGAAACCTGAACTATAATTAACTCACATCACGAATTCGTTAGGTAAAACGACAGATGTAATTACGGGAAATTAGCTCAGTTGGCTAGAGCGCACGATTCACATTCGTGAGGTCACAGGTTCGAGCCCTGTATTTCCCACCATTTCACGTTAGGTATAAATATGGAATCTTTTTACGTTACGTCAACTCATCTTGACATAGATATGGCGACTGAACCTCATCCGTCTGGGTTAGTTATATTCTCGCGAGAATTATCTACAAACGGGGAGCCGGCTGGACACATAATAATATCTCCCGAGAACCATCATACGGATATATACTGTGATTACCTTGAAAGAAATGAAGCTTTAGTAGCAGAGCGTAGACGCTGGGGGATAAATATTCGACAAGACAAGATCGTGAATTATTTCGTCCGAACAGAACCTGCTTATGGAATGTATATACCTCAGTTAGACGACATGCCGGACTATCCCGAACTGCTAATAGCCTGTACGAAGAATAAAAAAGCGAAGAGATTAGCCCATCAAGAATTAAGAGTAGACTCGACGCAAGTTAAATTGGCGACGCAAGCTCTCGGTATAGTAATGGCTGATCTGGATATTTTACATAGAGCCGACGGCGAAACTCGGCTGATAAATTTCCCAAAAGACCAACTTGACGAACAGCAAATTACAGTATATTAAAGTATTAAACACAACTTTCACTCTTTTTATTTTCCCCTTATCGTGGTAAAATTTTATATTAAGAGGAAGGTCTGTGCTAACATCAGACCATATTTTTATGAAGGACGCTAGCAAGATTCGAAACATTGCCATTATTGCCCACGTCGACCACGGCAAAACAACCATGGTTGACGGGCTATTAAAGCAGTCGCGAACATTCCGCGACAACCAAGCCGAGATGAGCCAGGAATTGATTATGGATTCCGGCGATCAAGAGCACGAGCGCGGCATCACCATCACCGCCAAACAAACGTCAATTTTTTACGGCGACTACAAAATAAACATCATTGACACGCCAGGACACGCCGATTTCTCTGGCGAAGTTGAGCGAACCTTGAATATGGCTGACGGCGTTCTGCTAATCGTGGATGCGCAGGAAGGTCCGATGCCTCAGACCAAATTCGTATTAGCGAAGGCGCTTGAGCTGGGGCTGAAGCCTGTCGTGATTATCAATAAGATTGACAAGCCAGCCAGGCGAATTGCCGAAGTTGAAGATGAGTTGAGCGATCTGTTTTTGGAGCTAGCGACCGACGATTCTCAATTGCAATATCCAATTTATTACGCAATCGGACGTGACGGAAAATCATGGAAAGAAATTCCTGCAAACACCGACGAAGACGCAGATTTGACGCCAATTTTTGACGCAATCATCAACGATATTCCAGCGCCAGACGTGACGGAAGATGGCGCGTTTCAATTGCTTGTTACCAGCTTACAATACGACACATTCCAGGGGAAATACGCGATTGGGCGAATTGCTCGCGGATCTGTTAAGCGCGGTTTGCAAGTCAGTTTGATGAAAAATGGCGAAGTCGCGGGCTCGGCGCGAATTGAGAAAGTTTTTGGCTATCGCGGCTTGAATCGCGAAGAACTTGACGAAGCTTTTGCTGGCGACATTGTGGCGCTGGTTGGCGTGGCTGACGCACATATTGGCGATACGATTGCCGACAAAGAACAGCCTGAAGCGCTGCCAACAATTGACATTGAAGCGCCAACTCTGAGTATGTACCTCGGACCAAACACCAGTCCAATGAAAGGCCGCGAGGGCGAATTTACGACATCCAGGCAAATTGGCGACCGATTGAAGCGAGAGCTTGAGACCAATGTCGCGTTACGAGTCGAGGAAAACGGAATTGGCTTTACGATTTCTGGACGCGGTGAGTTGCACTTGAGTGTTTTGATTGAAACTATGCGACGTGAAGGCTTTGAGTTTGAGGTTGGACGACCGCAAGTCGTTACAATTACCGAAGACGGCGTTGAAAAAGAACCGATTGAAGAACTGCAAATTGAAGTCGGAAGCGAATTTATCGGCGCGATCAGCCAAGAGCTTGGCGCGCGACACGCCGAAATGAAATCTCAGGAAACGACCACCGCTGGCGCTGCTCGTTTAACTTACATTTTGCCAACGAGAGCTCTGATTGGTCTGCGCAACATTTTATTGACCGCCACTAGAGGTACGGTGATTATGAACTCCCTGCCTCACGGATATCAACCGATTGGCGGAAAACTGCCAAAAACCCGCAATGGAGTTTTGATTGCATTTGAAGCTGGCACGACAACACCTTACGCTTTGCAAGCAGCCGAAGCCCGTGGCGAATTATTAGTCGGACCAGGAACAGAAGTTTACGCCGGAATGATTGTCGGGATTTACAATCGCCAAGAAGATATCGAAATCAACGTTTGTAAAGCCAAGCATTTGACTAACATGCGCTCCAAATCGTCGGATGGAACTGTGCAATTGACGCCATTTACGCAATTTAGCTTGGAGCAATGTATCGACTTTATCGAAGATGACGAGCTTTTGGAAGTTACGCCAAAATCATTACGACTTCGCAAGCGATATCTGGACGCAAACGAGCGAAAGCGCGCCGCGAAACAATAATCGCATCAAGTACAAAAATAACCGCCCCGTGATGAGGCGGTTTATTTTTATGTAATAATCGATTAGTTAACAAGGGTTTCTTTGACTCGACGAGACTTCAAAAAATACAATACGCATGCTATGTCTGTTAAGATTGTCAATAGGGTAATTCCCCCCAACCACACAACAACAAACCCTGTATCTTTAACCTCTGAGTTAGTGGCAACACCAACGGCAAACATATACACCGCATATAGAACTGTCCCAACAACGATATTAGCGATAGCCACTTTCTTACCGATTTTTTTGCGCATCAGAATTAATGCCGTGGCAGCTATAGCCATTGCGCCCAAAATAATCGTCCAGATAATTTCAATAATTTCCCATAATCCAATTGGATTGGTCAGCAGCGAAAATAACAAATATATGTTAGATGCCGCCTGCAGGGCAAATAAAATAACAAAAGTCCTCAGCCAATCCTTAATTCCAACATAGGATCCTTCTGATGGCTTAAATTGCTGATCGCCCGACTGTTGCGAATATGATGGTTGCTGCTGGTCTTGATTTTGCATATTATTTCTCCTTTTATATAAATCTAAACAGGTAATTCTATCTTATCACAGATTCATCTACTTAACCAAAGCCGCTTTAATACGCTACAAAGCAACTGTCGCGTCAGTCGTAAAAAATAACCGCCCCGTAATGGAGCGGTTTATTTTTATACGCAGAAAGGAATTAGTTGACAAGAGTCTCTTTGACTCGACGGGAAGCAAAGAAGTACAAGATTACCAATCCTTCTACTATTAGCATTGTAACGATTGCAGTAATAAATGCTGGGGCGTCTACCTCCGACCTTCCGGATGCATATATAACTACCGCATTTGCAACATTACCCAATCCAGCCGTGGCGATCGTAGCAACAGCTAACCACTTACCAAGACGCTTCTGCATTACTATAAACACAACTGCACAAATAGCTAAGACCACTAGTACAGGTGAAAATATCAAAGAAATGACGTTTTCAGGCTGGCTAAGATTCATTATAGCCTGGAAAAACACTGCTGTATTGACAAGGCTACCGATAACGAAACAAACCACAAAGAACATTAACCAACCCTTAACACCCTTCAGAGATTCCGCCATCACGACATATTGCACTGGCGCTGCTTGAGGCTGTGCAAAATATTGCTGGCTGACTGGTTGCTGCTCATACGGCGTGTTCTGCGGTTGTGGTGCAGGACCGTATTGTGCGTTTGGATCAGGCTGTGGCGCATATTGCGGCTGCTGAGGTTCTTGTTTTGACATATTAACTTCTCCTTTTAAGAATATTGATATGTCAATTATACCACATCCTTAATTTCCTCTGGTAAAAATCCTTTGTCATGCTTAAAGCCAGCTTGCCATTTGTAGTCCTTGTTATAGCCCAAATCTTTCATCAGTTTGGTCGGAGCGTTCCTGAGATGCAACGGCACGGGAGAATTCGGATATTTACGCGCCAATTCAAAAGCGCCGTGCATTAAATCGGTAATTTCACGCGACTTCTGGCTACGAGCCAACGCAATAGCGCAATGGAATAAATTATACTTCGCCTCTGGAAGACCGACGCGCTCGACAGCCTCAAACGTCGCAATCGCCAAGCTCAACGCACCATTACCTGCCAGACCGATATCTTCCGACGCAAAAATCACCATTCGCCGAGCAATAAACTTCGGATCCTCGCCCGCGTCAATCATTCGCGCCAAATAATACGTCGCAGCCGTCGCGTCGCTGCCTCTTAGCGACTTGATAAAAGCGGAAATCACATCGTAATGCGAATCGCCTTTTTTATCATATCCCGGAAGCCGCTTCTGAGCCGCCGCCTTGACCACCTCCGGCGTTACTTTTTCATTAAAACTCAGCGCCAATTCCAAATTGCCCAGCGCCACCCTTGCGTCGCCATCCGATAATTCCGCCAAATAGTCCAGAGCTTTAGGCGAAACTTGCTTAGACTTTTTCAGAACTTTCAACGCTCTTTTTAATACGGATATGATTTCATCTTTTGTCAATCGCTGGAGAACCAGAACCCGCGAACGCGACAGTAGCGGCGTGATGACTTCAAAGCTCGGATTCTCGGTCGTCGCACCAATCAAAGTAATTAGCCCACTCTCAACGTGTGGCAAAAACGCGTCTTGCTGTGCCTTATTAAAGCGATGAATTTCGTCAACGAACAGAATTGTTCTAAGTCCCAAATTCCAGTTTTGACGGGCATGCTCAATTACCCGCTCAACGTCTTTTTTCCCGCTTGTAACTGCCGATAATTCAATGAACTCCGCCTTCACCTCGCGCGCAATAATCCGCGCCAACGTCGTCTTTCCAGTCCCCGGCGGACCCCACAATATCAAACTGACCGGCTCGCCATTCTTAACGATTCGCCTCAGTAACTCGCCCTCACCAAGCAAATGACTCTGCCCTATCACCTCGTCCAGCGTCTGCGGTCTCATCCGTTCAGCCAGTGGCTGCCTACTATCACTCATACTCCCATTATATCGCGAAATCCATAAAGCCAAAAAGTCGTCCGCCGTTTACACTTTCCTCACACAAAATGCTACAATAGATCTATATAAATAGGAGGAAAAATGGGAGCATTTGTAATAATAATTTTAGTATTCACGGGACTTTACGTACTTAGTGGCATTAAAATCGTCAATCAATATCAGCGCGGCGTAGTTTTAACACTTGGCCGATTCACCGGCGTTCGCGAACCAGGATTAAGAGTCGTCATTCCAGGATTGCAGACAATGATGTTGGTCGATATTCGTTCAACTCCAATTGACGTTCCAAAACAAGAAGTCATCACCAAAGATAACGTCACGGTCGGCGTTGATGCGGTGGTTTATTTCCGAGTCATCAACGCGCCAAAAGCCGTGTTGGAAACCACGAACTATATTTACGCGACTAGCCAATTTGCCCAAGCAGCACTGCGTGACGTCACCGGTAACGTTGATATGGACGATTTGCTTGCCAAGCGTGAAGAAATTTCCCAGCAAATCAAGGAAATCGTTGATGCCGAAACTGACAAGTGGGGTATCGATGTCGAGAACGTTAAGATTCAGAATATCGAACTTCCTGGCGATATGAAGCGCGCCATGGCCAAACAAGCCGAAGCAGAGCGCGAGCGCCGCGCCAACATCATCAACGCTGACGGTGAAAAAGCCGCAGCCGAGACGTTGGCCCAAGCCGCAGAAATCCTAGCAAAAACTCAAGGCGCTATCAATCTGCGAACATTGAACACCTTAGAGCGAATCTCCACAGAGCCAAGCCAAAAGACGATGATGCTATTCCCTATCGAACTCATCGACGCAATTCGTGGCGGTAAAAAATAGAACTTACCAAGATTTCTTTCTATAATCACTTTTGCCGTGATTTTTCTCGTAATCTTCATTATGTCTATTTTGTTGGTTACGCTCAACACGCTTCTTCTGAGCCTTATTGGCATTATCTTCAAGCTTCTTCATCTTCTGTTCAGTGTCCTTCAAATCCTTAGTAGAGCTGTCTTTCTCGTCAGTTTGTGTTATCTTGTCATCGTTCCTGCGCTGCTTTGCGGAACTTGACTTGACCTTAATTCGTTTTTCAATGTTACGTACGTCCCGGCTATTGTCACCAAAATTACCACTTCCTTGCTGATTGTCGTTTTCTTTGTCATCCGAATCGTTGCTATTATCACTTTCTGTCATCTTATTATGAAACCTGACGTTACAGCCATCTTCACCGTCGTAAAGAACCGCCTTAGCATCGTCATATTTCAAAATTGCGGCATCGTATTTTTTCTCCGATAGCAGTCTATCGGCTTGCTGCTCAATACTCAATGCTAAATTAATACGCACATCACACTCTTTTGCCTCAGGTACAGACTCTAAAGCTTGGCGAAATTTTCCTTCGGATTGATCATATTTTCCAGATTTGAAATAAGCATTGCCTTGATTAAAATAAACTTTGTACGGCTCCATCCAATTCGCCCAAGTCAGCGGCTGCAACCATGAGATCGCACTATCATTCTGGGATTGACCGTAATTCATATGCGCAACACCAGACAGTACAGGAAGACTTAGCATTTTTATTGCAATCAACATCACTACACCAACCGGTAATGACGAAAATAGTAATAATTTCTTACGCTTGCGTAATCGTATCCCCTCAAAATCTAATTTTGCTAAATCAAAAGGTCTTCTATTCATAACTTACTCCGTTTTTGTTGACGCCTTAAATTCTGAAACGTATGATAAATAGCTCCTACGTCAAAGCATATCAATAGCAAGATTAGTGGCATAAACATCCACGAAATATCATCATACGAAGACGCGTCCTTATTCTGACGAACGATCGAGCCTACATCAATAGCCTTCGTTACTTCTTCTATCTCGCCCGGTTTAGTACGATGGATGTATTTAATTCCCGCTTGATCAGCGATATTTTTTAAGTTAGCTTCGTCTATTTTCGACAAAGCATCGGGCGCTGGATAATTGCCCGTACTAAGATCCTTGATAAATTCTTGACTATCCAATTGGTATTTTGTGCCCCAAAAGGGGCCGTGCATTTTACCGCCAGAGCTCGTGCCATAGCCAAGGACTGCGCCGCCTTTGATATATTTTTTTATAGGACTAAACGATTTGGGCTTCTCTTCTTCTGTTTGCTCGCCATCGCCTAGATAGAATAACACTAGTCCCCGACCAGGAGACACCTTACTAACGCGAGATAATTCTTTCTCTGTTATCTCTAATGGCATATCGATTGAACTGCCCTTGCCATAAAATTCATATTGTGGCTGTATAGTGTCGACTATTGAAGCTAGTGTTGAAGTGTCTGAGGTTAAAGGTAGCGCTACATATGCGCTAGTGTCAAAAATCACCACACTAAACCGAGCCCCCACCAGCTTGGCGGCAATGTCTTTTACGTCTTTTCTAATCCCCTCTAATCGCTCTTTATTTCCATCATAATCCATCGCCTTGACACTATACGTAGCATCAATTATAAAAAATACGTCTAGCGATGCATTACCAGTATGCTTCGACACGCCAGGAATAGATGGACGCAAGAAAGCCAGTAATATTAGGATAATTATCACCAAGCGACGCATCCAACTTTTACGAGCAGTCTTGTTTATTACAATAAGCCAAACGCAGAATATGACTATTGGTAAAAATATAATCGCCAAAATCCACCACGATAAAAGCGGCTGTAAAATCATACGCGCAATCTCCATGAAATTATCATTAAAGCAACAAAGCTAATTAGCAAAATAGCTAAAAATATTACTGTCTGATCACTGTAAACTATCTGTGGAGTCCCCTTAAATCGCGTTGCCTCCTGCTCTGTAACTTTATCGATGATAGATGATACAGCGCCAATATCAGTCATTTTATAATAATCGCCATTCGTCAGCAACATCGACTCCTTGAACTCTTTGACTTTTTCCGATGTAGATCCATATTTGCCACCTGTTGAATAATCTGCCGGATTAATACCGTAAACGCGAATGTCTTTATCTTTGGCATATTCAGCCGCCTCCTTTAATGTAACTACTGGCCTTCCCGCCAGGTAATTATCAGTCCCAAATATTATCGACCGCGAACGTTTATGATCTAGCTTGTCAAAACGATTAACACAACCAGCCAACCCATCTCCAATTAGCGACGAGCCATCCCCCTCATATACGCCACTTATCAAATCATATATGCGCTTTGTTTTCTCGGAGTTATACTTGCCGCTAAAAGAATATTTAAATGCTTCAGCAGCAGATTCAAGCTGTTTTGTTACAAAATCATAATCGTCCGTCAGAGGAAAAACAACAACCGGCGAGCTATCAAACAACACTAGACCAATTCTCTCACCTTTAAATCCTTTAGAAAGTTCTGCGTAGACTCTCAAGATCTCAGAGTCAGCTTCATACATAGATCCAGAAACATCTAGGCATAGCATAATATCACGATTGCGTGACTCCGGCTCAATCACCGTCTTTGTTGTCGGTCTCCCCGCCAAGATAATAATCATAACAACAGACACGGCGACTATCAATAAAGCTACCGATATCAGATGTTTGTATCGCCTAAAGTATTTTTGATATTCAGACAATCGGATTAATCTATAAGAATTAGCTACCGGTAAAGAAGTTCCCGCAATTTTAGGTTGGCGTTTCTTATTACGCAATCGCGAGACAGCACCCGCAATCACCAACACCAATATCAGTAATAACGACAACCACCAAGCTACTAGTTCCATTCAGCCACTACCTTTCTGGATAGCTCTAATGCTTCATGGACATTTCCGCGCTCAACAGCAGCAAACTCTGGCATATAAAATTGTTCGATAGCCTTAGTCAATTCACTGTATCGCGTCTTTTTCAAATCGTTCAGCGTCAAAGTATCAACTCGATGCCCGCGCGTCTCAAATACAAACATTCGCAAAAGATAGCTCAATTTCTGATGAACCTGACGCGCAGACAATTCCTTTGTCGTGTATTTTTGCTCCACTTCATCGATCAACGTCTGATATTTCGCTTTGAGATTAGTCAAATCTGGCGGAATATATAGTCTCGGCTTTAATGTTGCCAATGTCTGCTGTTTTCTGCGCCTCGTACTGAAAAACACAAAAAAATACCACGCCACCAATAAGACAAGCAAGATCAATCCAATTACCAGCCAAATCGGCTGATAATCCACCCATTCACGCAATTCTAATTTATTTGACATGCCGTTGTCTCTCCAATATCTTAAATAATTCACTAACCACATTACGATCACCAGAAACATAGCCACTAACTATACCTAATCTATCAAGCGTTTTTGTATGCGACAGTCTAAGCTGATTTCGATAATTATTAAATTCCTGTATAATCTGCCCCTGCTTACGGATAAAATACGGTAAACTAGCCAGCCCATCAATATCGTACGATTCATGATTACAATTTAGGCCTGAATAGTCACCGATAGTCACCCAAACAATCTCATGTTGCGCTCGCAATCGCCGCAAAACCTGTTGGCATTCTTCTGTAATCTCACTTTCATCAGTAATAATCACTAGCATCATTTTACGTCGCAGATGCTGTGATATATATTCCAATTGATTAGCAATTCGGCTCGGTGCAGAGTTCAAATTTGTCGATTTGTGAATTTGCTGCAATAATTGCTCAACATGTGAGTTGCTGCCTTTAAACGACAAGTGATAATTGCTTCGAGAATCTCCCGCCACCAAGCCTACCAAATCGCCATGCTTAAGCGCGATATAGCTTAAAATCCCAGCAATCATCACGCTAACATCACGCTTGCTATCGCCATCCTCGCTAGTTGCCGCCATACTTCGACCAGTATCAACCACTAACAAAATATTATGCTTACGCACCGCCACATATCGCCTAATTCTAGTACTACCGCTACGCGCCGTTGCCCGCCAATCAATATCCTTGATATCATCACCTGGCAGATATTCACGTAGGTCATCAAAGTCCAAACTACGCCCCTTAAAAACAGAACCGTATTGCCCCTCTAAAAGACCTCTCACTTTCTCATGAGCGTGCAGAGTCATCTTAGCTTTGACTTTGACAAGTAGACTTGGCATATTATGGAGCAGTTACGGCGTTAAAAATTGCATCAATAATGGCTTCAGTATGGATTTGATCAGCCACAGCCTCAAAATTCAAAATAATACGATGTCGCAATACACTGTACCGCAGCTGTTTGACGTCTTCTGGAATTACATAATCGCGACCGCTCATTAGCGCCAATGCCTTAGCAACTTGCAAAAACGCAATACTAGCACGTGGACTTCCGCCATATTGAACATAGCGTGCCATATCAGGTGAAATGACAGACCCCGGATTGCGAGTAGCCGACACGATCTGCACAATATATGACTTGACCGAATCGTCGATATACACTTTTTTCACCAACTTCTGCAGGGTTTCAATAGCAGGCAGTTCCACTTGCGGCAAATCACTAGCATCCAAATCCGCCCCCAATTTGCCAGACTCAATGCGTTTAAGAATCTCCAATTCCTCCCCAGAGTCTGGATACCACAAAATTTCCTTTAATAGGAATCTGTCCAATTGTGCCTCTGGCAATTCATAAGTACCTTCTTGTTCGATCGGGTTTTGAGTAGCTAAAACCATAAACGGTCGCGGTAAATCATAACGCTCACCGCCAATGCTGGTCTGTTTCTCCTGCATCGCTTCCAGCATAGCACTTTGAGTTTTCGCACTCGAGCGGTTAATCTCATCCAGCAACACGAAATTAGCATGAACCGGCCCGAGCTCAGTTCGGAATTGCCCCTTATTATAATCGTAAATCTGAGTTCCGATAATATCACTAGGCAACAAATCTGGTGTGCACTGGATACGCTTAAACGATCCATGGACACTCGCAGCCAACGTCTGTACCGCCGTAGTTTTTGCGAGCCCCGGTACACTCTCTAGTAAGATGTGACCTCCAGTAATCACACTAACTATAAGCGCCGTGCGAAGATTTTCCTGCCCAACCACTCGAGAAGAAAACGCTTCAGAAATCGTTTTAATAATCGCCTGCGAGCTACTCAGTTCATCACTAGATAAAACACTAGAACTTGGTCGAAAATCAGTTGGCGTGACACCTGTCGGCTGCACCATTGGCTGAGGCGGTATTGGCATAGCAGCTGGTTGAGGCGGCTGTTGTAATAATGGGTTAACGTTATTTGGATCCATATAGTCCTTTCTTTATGTCCAATATTGTGAAATATTCGTTACCAATAATCTACATTCTTCTGGAGTGTAGCTATCTTTTTGTTCAAAATAATGTTCAGCAGGAAACATATGGGTCATTACGTCAAGCGCGACACTTTTGTCTGTTTGTATATGATAATAATCGGCGGCCAAGCTGTCTACATTGCCGCCTAAGCCATAAATGGCTTTATATCGTACACTCTTAAGGTACTCAAGTGCCATCGCAATTTCCAGACGATCTTCTACAATGTCTCCTGTCAATAATAATACCCGACCATTCAGCGAGTCTTTTGAAAACTGACCGTATTGGTCGAGCACACGATTAAGATCTGAAAATGCCTGACGTTTTGCGTCCTCTAATACTCCGTGAGATTCCATTTCAATCCCATCGCGCTGAACTTTTTCTAAATCAGGACTCCACGTAAACATTCCCGCTGGGTCAATAAGTCCCATAGGTCTCGGGTCACCCGGAATAGTTATCCGACGACTAAGTAAAGGAAACACCCAAGCATTAATTTCGCTAGCCAAGCCAATACACGCCGTCAAAGATTCTTCCCTCAATGCAATCACCACAGCTTCTTGACCCTTTAACTCCATTAAACGATCAGCCAATATCTTACCCAATTCAATACGATTCACATAATACATGTTGCTTATGATTATACACTAAAAATAATAAAAACACTCGAAACTTAAACTTCAAGTGTTTGCCAATTTAATAAATCGTGATGGTGCGGATGGGGAGAGTCGAACTCCCATCTCAACCTTGGGAAGGTCACATAATAGCCGCTATACGACACCCGCGCTCGATAAAATTATAACACCCTTGCCAGATAGCGACAACTTTAGTATAATTAGATAGCAAGTTTGTGGCTCTTTAGCTCAGTTGGTAGAGCAGAGGCCTGAAGAGCCTTGTGTCCCCAGTTCAAGTCTGGGAGGAGCCACCAAATATTGCATTTCATTCACGACTTTGCTACAATAAATCGTGAACAACATGCGGGTATAGCTCAGTTGTTAGAGCGCTTCCTTGCCATGGAAGAGGCCAGGAGTTAGAGTCTCCTTACCCGCACCATAAAAGACTTTTCAACGCTTGGAAGGTCTTTTTTGTTTGTAGCTAATCTGTAAAGTACGCTGATTTCAGGAGTGTAAACATTTTCGTTTTCATCAACCCAGAATCCAACAGGAATTAGCAATTGTTTACACTGTAGTAGCTTATCTTTTGGTAACTGCAAAAAATGTCGCCACATTTGCTCAGCCCTCTCCAGGGCAAACTCCATGAATCGAGCCTTGTCTTGTTCGTTTATGTCTTCCAGAGACTCAATCCTATCTTCTAACTCAACAAGCTTATTCTTGTGTATCGCTATCTTTTTCATAATGTCGTCTTTTATAGGAGAATTTTGAGGCGCAATAGCAGCCTCGACCAATTCATCGACCTGCTTCTCTAAGGTCTGTATGTCTCTCCGCATTTGCGCTTTTTCTAACGAACTGCTTTTTCTACGCCCTGTTCATATTCTATTAAGCGATGACATGAGCAGCTTCTTACCGTCGTTCATCATGTCCTGCTGATAGAATGTGGCGTTTTTTAATTTGCATACTGTAGCTCCTTTAATAAAATTCTATTCACCAAGACATAGCAACGCAAGGACATGCAGTTGCTCACGACTCAATGCATCACTATGATATTTCTTTAGATATGCTAGATGTTTTTTGCGCTGGGCAGGATTTAGCCTCTTAAAATCATTTAGTACTGTTTGCCACGCTTCTTCATCATCTCGTTTCCATTGCCTTTCTTGATTATCTAGTAAGTGTTTGAAATGAGCTACTTCCATTTGCGCCAAGAAACCCTCCACTTTATCATCTGGAACAGTATCAAGTTCTTGCTTTGCCTTTAATAACCCTTCGCTTCCTCCATACGCTTGCACTATATCACATATAAAATCAAGCTCTTCGTTTGTATAGTTCGTGACATTGAATGCCGCAGCTCGCTTAACGATGGAATCTTTTAACATACTTCTTGAATCGTTTATTCTATCGTTTATCTTTTTTTGTTCCTCTTCCTTTTTCTTATCCTCAGAGCGTGTAATAAAATACCCCACGATAGCAATAAATATTCCAAATGCGATTGCTGATTGCATTGAGCACCTTTCTTTATTTTGGTGTCAAATAAAAAAACGACACCGTACTAGGTGTCTAAGCCATTCATCCACACTCAAGCCCTAAAGCCTAAATGTTTTGCACGGTGCCGTTTTTAAGGCTTTCCGCGCAAATAAAGCACTCAAACTTGAGCATGATTAATGGCTTAGACTATTCAATTATATAACAATCCAAGCGCAAAAAGTAGCAGTACCTAGCATGACTTACTTTGACAAAAGATGATTCTAGGTTTTATCGCTCAAGGTGAGACAACTCTGCTTCAAGCCTGCGGGATTCTTCGTCAAGGCGAGCCTGAGCAGAGTCTTTATCGTCATAGAATTCTGATTTTGTTTCAACATAATTACCTAAGCCAAAGGTTTTATAATAGATAATTTGATATCGCTTATCATCTAGCTCCCACAGCTCAAGCGAGGTGTATAGGTCGTGCTTTATTACTCCACTCATCCCTAACTTATGTCGTAAATACCACTCACTAATCAGCGTTCCTTTGGGGATATTTGAGTGGTGGTTAGTTCCTTCTTTGGCGACTTTACCATTCTCAATAAGCGCCGCTAGGAATATTCCTTTCTCACTTGGGTTAATATCCTTGTAGCTGAACTCTTTTGTGGCTAGTAGCTGCCGAGCTGTTTCTAATGTTGTTTTGTTCATATAGTCATTCTCTTCCTAATTTGTATTAAGTTACATCTTCCTCAAACCGTGTATACAGGACGGGGCAATCGTCCATTGCGGCTAGTTTATCTGCTAGTTCAATAATATCATTCCCTTGATAAACATCACGCCGCCATTCGTTCGGTATTGCATTAAGCCCATAGTATGCACCAGCTAATTGCCCATACACTGCCATGGTCGTATCAACGTCGCCACCTAGGCACATAACTGCTAACATTCCATCCTCAAATGTGTCATAGTTCATAAAGCCCCATAAAGCTATCTGGAGGGTGTATACGACATAACCTGGCTTATTCTTGAGCTTATCCGTCTCAACTCTCTCTTTGATCTTGTTCAGCAGCTGGTCGTAATGTGCGCCGGTACTGTACTTACTAACATCTATAATATCTGCTTTATCTTTTAGATGGATAGCGTTATGTAGTATGGCAGCAAATACTTCAGCAGCAGCTTCAGCCTCATAGGAGTAATGCGTTTCTCTAGCAGAGACTTGAGCAAGTCGTATCACGTCACGGATATCTCGTTTTCCATAGGCGGCTATCACGACTGATGCAAGACGCATTACAACGCCGTTGCCAGCACCATCGCTCCGATTCATCGTTTTGTGAACAATAGCGTAACCGCTAGCGTACATATCCAGCATGATAAGCGTTTGCATGCCGACACCCTCGCCATAGTCAAAATACGAGCGGTAGCCCTCTGATTGCCATTTGCAATACTTATCCATAACGTTCCAAGAATCATAGCCGCCACACTCTAGCAAGCTATCTGCTAAACATAATGCCATAGAAGTATCGTCTGTCCAGACGCCACGAGGAAAGTGTGCTTCATCGTGCATATGACGCAATTCTTCTATACGACCAGCAATCTCATTGCTCGTATAGCCGTGTTCAATAGGAGCACCGAGGGCGTCGCCTATAGCTAAGCCGAGTAACATTGCTCGAAAATGATTTTTCCTACTCATTTTTCCGCCCTTGGATTACGTAAGATAATACTCATAATATTGTCGACTATCTGCGAGAATTTATCATAATCATAGTGAATAGAGATGAGAGGGGAGAATATCTCTGAACCATCCTTACTTTCAACTACCATTATATCTTCTGCAATTACTTTATAATCATTCTTCAACCTCACCATTTCTTTTGCTAACTGCCTGTATTGGTCATATACAGCTTGTGGCAAAATAATAGCAAGACTCCCCCAGTCTGCCTGAGCGTCTACGATGTCTGAGACCTCTTTATCGGTTAGCTTAACTTGCTTTTCCTTTACCAAAGGGGCATGCCCTACCCCACCATCATGAGCAATATAATTACGTCGTCTTTTCAGCCAAGATATCCACTTATTATTTTCGGTTTCACTAACGAAAATATATAAGTCAGGGACACTTTCTTTAAGTCTATTTAACATGGTCTTTTTCTCTAGTGCAAGCTTTTTGAAATCATTAATCCCTAGTGAGTAATATTCATTTAAGAACCTTGAGACTATGTCAAAAGCACTCGCCATCAAGAAGTAGAAATTTGTCAGGTGGTAATTAATTTCTATATTAAAGTTTTGATTCTCATTATACCCACGACGGCGTGTCTTGCGACGCAACTGCAATACGTAAGTTAGTAAATCTCTGGAATAGGATAAAAGATTAGTTTTTGCCCAAAGATGCCTAGCCCTTGCCGTCAACTTTTCCGGCAGTTTTTCACTTTGTATATAATCAAAGAACTCCTGAGCTTTGATAGTTATACCCTGTCCCGGTGTGTAGCGAGATAGTAATATACCATGCCAAACTGGACTATCAAAATTCCAATATATTTCGTTGCCCACCAAAAATGCCCCTATCTCTTCCATCAGCTCCTCTTTTGTATGCACTATCTGCGTATAGCGAATTAGGGAAATCTTATCTTTATCATTAAATACACCTTCATCAATCAGGGCTACGTCTACGTCATCCTTCCTTAGATTCTCGCCAAGTGTATTCTTATCTATAGAGTCTGCAAATGATACTTTTATCTGCAAGTTTATCGATATGTCCTCCAGATACGCACGTAGTACCCTTAAATCTTTCATTAATGCGTTATACAGCTCTTTGTCTCTCGCTATGAGTATAGTGAGACTATCGTGTACATATAGTCTCTTGTGTAACTCTGGATATATAATTCCATCAACAATAGCCATAACTTTGTTTACCTATATTAAGTGTAATTCCTTTATCGGGTATACATCAAGCTCTCCTCTCAAATATCTCACGTAATCAATGCGGAGAATATCCTCCCACCTACAGATCTCAGCCTCTATTTCGTGTAAACATTGTACATCACCCCGCACCAATTCGATATCTAGCCATCCGATCGGGTGGTTTTTTCGTATGTTAATCCTTAGATAGCTAATTACATTTGACATAATACCCCCTGGGGGTATATGATTATTTTATGGATACAGCAGACATCAAACGACGAGCCCTACATCGCACAAAGATCATATTAGGACAAATGCGCGGACTCGAGAGACAAATTACCGACGACGCGTATTGCATGGATGTTTTAACCCAAAGCCTAGCAATACAAAAGTCATTAGCGTCGCTTAATAAACTTATTCTGGAGCGACATCTCCGCACACACATTGCCGATAAAATGACGTCCGGCGACAAAGCTCAACAGAGTAAAGCGATAGAAGAATTACTCAATCTATATGAATTAAATAATATAAGGACAAAATAATGAATCACGAATCTCATAATCATTGCAATACAAAAAATTCAACCAAACGTATGGCGCTAGCGGCAAGTTTACACTGTCTGGCGGGATGTATGATTGGCGAGATGATCGGCGTAACCATCGGCACGCACGCTGGATTTGCGCCGCATACTACGGTCATTCTAGCGTCAGTCTTAGCTTTCATTTCCGGCTACACCGCGTCAGTCATACCATTAGTACGCGCCAAATTATCGCTCATAAAATCCTTAAAGTTAGTTTTCGCCGCCGATACATTATCCATACTGTCAATGACCGTCGTAGACAACATAATTATGCTAATCATTCCGGGCGCCATGGATAAGAACTTAGCTCATCCGATTTATTGGGTTAGCCGGCTAATTTGTATGCTCGCCGCGTTTGCCGTATCATACCCCGTAAATCTATATTTGTTACGTCGAGGCAAAGGTCACGCATTGACTCATCATTATCATCATATGTAATTTATTTGTTTTGATTTTCCCTGTTATCTCGCTTATACTTAAACTATGAAAACTTGGCAAGATGTCGCCTCTCTTTATCAAATTTATCCGCGCAGTTTTCTAGATACGGATGGCGATGGAATTGGCGATTTGAACGGCATTACCGAGAAGCTGGATTATTTATCATGGCTGGACATCGATTCGATTTGGATTTCCCCATTCTTCGTATCGCCGCTAACCGACTTTGGTTATGATATCGCAAATTATCGAGCTATTGATCCGACTTTCGGAAAAATGCACGATTTCCAAGCGCTTCTTAAAAAAGCCCACGATTTCGACATTAAAGTTATGATCGACCTCGTTCCCTGCCACACTTCAGACCAACATCCGTGGTTTCAAGAATCCAGATCTTCACGCGATAACCCCAAGCGTAATTATTATGTCTGGCGTGATGGAAAAGATAATAGCGAGCCTAACAATTGGCGAAGTTTGTCTGGCGGCAGTTCGTGGGAATTTGACGAGCGCACTGGACAATTTTACCTGCATTCATTCCTGAAAACGCAGCCAGATCTTAATTGGGATAATCCTGAAGTACGTGCTGAGATGAAAAACATAGTGCGATTTTGGTTTGATATGGGCGTCGATGGAATGCGCGTCGATGCAATTTGGGGAATCTCCAAAGACCCTGACCTCAAAGACGACTCTCTAAATCCTGATTTTTATGGCAATCCAAACGATTACGGAGCATTTGTCCACGACCACTGTAAAATGGGACCGCATTTTCAGGAATATTTGCGAGAATTGGCGTCAGTTTGCGATGAATATGACGACAAGCAAATGGTGTTTGAATTCTACCCCGACGATAAGCTGGGCGATATTTATCATCAATACAGCCAAATCCTGACAGTTCACCCGAAAGCCTCGGCGTTTTTTATGGAATATCGCGATAATGAATGGCACGCTAAAAATATTGAGAAAAAAATCGATAATTACCTGCAATCAGCAAGCTCAACCACGCCATTTTTCTGCATTGGGAATCATGACCAGCCACGAATCGCCTCCAGATTGGGCGAAGAACGCGCCCGCGCCCTCAGCTTCTTAAATCTCCTCACTCCAGGAATTAGCGTAGTGTATTACGGCGACGAAATTGGCATGATGAATGGAGAATTGACCGCTGATGATATTCAAGATAATTTTAGCCCCGCCAATTCTGTTGTTGATAGCCGAGATTTGGAGCGCACGCCAATGCAATGGAATGATTCGCAATTTGCGGGTTTTTCAAGTGCAAAACCTTGGCTTCCTGTTAATAAAAATCACACGAAAATTAACGTTGATAGCGAAACAATCGCAAACAATTCTCTGCTTAATATGCACCGAAAATTATTAAAATTGCGCCAAACCTTCCCGATTCTTAAAAATGGCGATTTGAGCATCGTGCAAAACACTGGCAATGGATTTATTCTCGGGTTAAAAAGAGAGCTAGCCGGTCAACGTGCTTACATTTTCATAAATTTCGCAGGCGAGAAACAAAGCTTCTCCATTCCAGAAAACGCCAAGATCATCACCTCGACTCACTCTGTCAATTTAATTACCGTAGAAAATCTCCAAATGACAATTCCAGGATATTGCGGAGTTTTACTTATTGCCTAGCAACAAAAACATTCAACTAGAACACTGTCCCCGTTTTCGTGTTGCACTCTTCTATGGGATAAACGCCAGCACATCGAGCCGCCAGATCTGCCATTTTCTCTTTAACTTTCTTGTCATTAGCAGCCTCAGTGAGAGCTTCCAAGTCTAGATAGTAATCATCACTGTCTTGGCTAGATTCTGTCGTATAGTTTTCTAACTCCTCGTTATCAGCCTTGCTGACTTCCCCATAAGTGCCGAAGCCATCTAGATCATCGTTCAATATTACTCGTTGCAAATTTGTGTTTAAATAATCAATACACGGCATTTCTCTACATTCCTCCTCTTTTTACTTTATCTATAAACCATTATACGATACCACCAGATGTAGTGGTAGAGCTAACTTCATGACACCATTAAACGAAATAGCTCCATCATCAGCTTACTGCTTGCATTAATAGAATAATTATTATAAAATATAAATAATGGAAATCAATCGAAGAGAAGTCTGTGACGCAGAAGGAGAAGGAGCCTTACTGGAGGCCTTATTAATGGAAGAATTGCTAAGACTACATTCAGACGTAGTCGAGCAATTACGAGCAAGAAAACTAAGCGTAGATGAGGCGACCTCCGTACTTGAAGATGTAAATAGTGAATTGCGACGACGTACGGAAAGCGCATCTAAATACACAGTGGCTCTATAGCTGTAAAAACCCAGAAATTTTGCTATACAACAAAAATCGTCCTGACAAACATCAGAACGACTTATAAGAATTTAATTTTCCAATCGTAGGAACTTGGTGAGGTGCGCCTCCCCATAACTACGACTGTCCACCACAACAGTTTTGTCTTGAACTGGCACCTCACCTATTCCTGGATGTGATAATATCATAGTTCCACCCGGTTTGAGTAGTCTCATTAACTTGTAAACTGTGGAAAACTGTGGATTATGGTACGGCGGATCGGCAAAAATAATATCGAACTCCCCTGTTGAGCTCGCGCTTTCTAGCCAATTTATTATCGTTGTTTTTATTACAATAGATTTTTCTTCGACGCCCAAAATGCTTATGTTTTCAGCAATTATTCGCTGAGCGACTCTATCTCGCTCCACGAAAACCGCCGACTCTGCGCCGCGACTTAACGCTTCTAGCCCAACAGCACCAGATCCCGCAAAAGCATCCAAAACCCGCGCGCCGCGTATTGATTCGCCTAACGAATTGAACATAGCTGAGCGCACTCGCTCGCCCATAGGATGTGTAGTTGAGCCTGGCGGGGTTTTTATGAATCGTCCGCCAAATTCACCAGAGATAATCCTAACTCTCACTTTTTTCTGCCTCAAGTTTCCAAATAGACGCCAGCCAACCCAACATCACCGACTTTATAATAATCGGCATCAGCTCATGATTTGTCTGCCAAGCAAGGTCCGTCGTCCAGCCGCTCTTGCTAAAATTGTCGTACATTTTCATCGATGCCACGGCGTGAACTTGGTCCAAATAATACTCACGATAGCCATGATTTTTCACTTGCAATATCTCATCGTCACTTGGAATTGCGTCCTTAAAACGCGGATATGCCACCACGCTAGCCACACCAGCCTCAAACGCCACGTGCGTCGTCATCATGCCTTTGGCGCCCCAGAATTTCCAATTGTTCTTAATCAGCTCGATTCCATTATCGCCCTTCATGAGATTTTTCTTCAAAATTGAAGTTCGCGTTTCCAATCCTTCGCCACCGCGAAGTTCCGCCATAGCCTGTTCCAGAGGAAAATGATGAGCTGGAGTCAAACCGTCGGTAATCGCATGCGCCATCCACGCCGCCTCAAACGCCGCTCGCTCGAGATTGTTTGTTCGTAGCGCCTTAACTAAATTGCCAATATGTCCGTCAATCATCTCCAAGAGCGCAGTGTCGTTCGGATCGTCCGGATTTATAAAATGCCACGGCTCGTCCACGGCTGGACTCTTTCGCTTGACGCCATCAGGACCATTCTTGCCCTCAAAATGAAGAATGTTTTTAATATCAGGAAAATCACACCAATCAGGAAGAATTGGTTTTATATTTCTCCTTGCGACTCGATCTATTTTTTGGTGGACGCCAATAAATCGACCAGAGCCATCCCTAATTGTTGTTCCTGCATACATATTAATTTAAAACAGTTAATCGCTGATAGCGACTGACGGCGTGCGCCAGATGATTATATTGTAGCAAATCTTGCCCCTCTTTGACAAAACGTTCAGCTTCGGTTTGAGCGCGAGCAATTAGCGCCGTATCCGCCAGCGAGGCAATTTTCAAGTTCAAATCCCCGTGTTGCATTTTTCCGTAAATCTCACCAGGGCCGCGCAACTTCAGATCAACCTCGGCCAAATAAAACCCATCCTGAGACTTCTCAATCTCCCGAAGTCGTTGACTCGGCTTATCGTGGCCGCTCATCATCAAATGACAAAAACTCTGATGCTCCCCGCGCCCAACTCGTCCGCGCAATTGATGCAATTGACTCAACCCAAAATTGTCCGCATTCTCAATTAGCATCACCGTCGCATTCGGCACATTCACACCAACCTCAACCACAGTCGTACTGACTAGCATATCCAGCTCACCGTCCGCAAATTTCTGCATCACTTCAGCTTTTTCTTCTGCAGGAAGTTTCCCGTGTAACAGCCCGACTCGACGATGGCTGAAAATAGTCTTGGACAATTTATTATATTCCGCCTCCACCGATTTTTTATCATTATCTGGATTATCATCAATCAACGGACAAATAACGTAAGCTTGGCGACCTTTGGCTAACTCATTTTCAATCGATTCGTAAAGCTTCGGAGCTGATGCTGGCGACCAAATCTTAGTCTGAATTGGCTGACGACCAGAGGGCAACTCGTCCAAAATGGAAATGTCCAATTCTCCGTACAATGTCAGCGCCAAGCTGCGCGGAATTGGCGTGGCTGTCATGCTTAAAAGATGTGGCATAAAATCAGACTTTTCCAACAAAGCTTGTCGCTGCTTCACGCCAAATCGGTGCTGTTCGTCAATAACCGCAAACCCCAATTTATGATACGCAACCTTTTCCTGAATTAGCGCGTGAGTACCAACCACAACATCAATGTTACCAATAGCCAAATTGTCCAACAATTGACTGCGCGCCGCACCTTTCACGTGGCCCGTCAGAAGCGCGACAGACACACCAAATGGCGACAATAGCTCGTCAAGCGTCTTCGCATGTTGCTGCGCCAAAATCTCCGTCGGCGCCATAATTGCCGTCTGAAAACCGGCCTTCGCCACTTCCGCCGCCACCAATCCCGCAACGACAGTTTTTCCCGAGCCAACATCTCCTTGCAATAACCGATTCATCGGATGGTCAGACTCCAAATCTTGCAGAATTTGCCACGCAGCTCGGCGCTGAGCGTTCGTCAAAGGAAACGGCAATTGGTCGACGAAATTCTTCACGACCGACTTATTGAACGGAATTTTCCAACCTGTTAATCTGGTTTGTTCTTGCTTATTAAATTGTGCCGCCAATATCATTTCGAACAACTCCTCAAATGCCAGGCGCTCACGACCGCGAGAAATTTCCTCGTGAGTTTTTGGTGCGTGAAGAAATTTAACCGCCTCAGAACGACTAACCAATTTTTGGCGCTGAATAATATTTTCCGGCAAAGTTTCAGGCAAAAAATCCATAATTGGACGAATATTTTTCATCAAATCTTGCACGGTTTTCGGGCGGATATTTTTTATCGATTTATAAACTGGCTGAATTCCAGAATTATTTTCCGCAGCAGTTTTGGCAACTTCTTTCGCCAGCTCGACGGACGGATTATTGATTTGATAGCGGTTATATTGTATACCAAATTGACCAGAAAAAATAAATTCTGCATCAGATTTTAATTGCGTTTCGCGGTACGGTTGATTAAACCAAACCGCCTTAACTTTGCCCGATTTATCAGCCAAAACCGCGGTCGTGATTCTAAGACCACGCCGAACAATACGTGTCGAAACCGACTCGCAGCGCGCCTTAACCGTAACTTTTCCCGGCTGAAGATCTGCGATATTAACCGCGGTCGAATAATCGTCATATGCTCGCGGCAAAAAATACAAAGCGTCAGAAATCGTTTTAAGACCAGCCGCCGCTAGAGCCTGGGCGGTTTTCGGTCCGACGCCTTTAATTTGCTCGAGAGGAGTTGTTAGTTTCATCTACGAAACGGCGTTGATGCCTTCCAGAGCGTAGGCCGTATCTTCCCAACCCCTCACGCCGATTGAATCTACGCCCATTTGCTTCACTGGAAAATCATTGCCGCCTTCTTCAATTTTGTCACCAAAGAACAGCGTTTCTTCTTTCGACCAGCCATTCAATTCAAGCAACCTGCCAATTCCATAGGCCTTATCAATTCCCGGAAGCGTAATGTCAGTGCTAGTCGTACCGCCAATTCGCACCTCAAGCCCAGGCAGCTTCTCCGCCACCTTGTCGCGATATATCGGACGGACATCCTTATATTTTTCAGCCCACGCATATTTATCTTCAGGTGTGGCTTGCTGCCCCAAAGCCGACATAGTAATCTGACTATGTCGATCTTCAATTATTTCACCCTCAGGATTCTCACACCAAATGCCCATTTCCTTCGCGACTTCTTCCAACGCCGCAGTTATCTGAGTTTTTTGTTCATCAGACAAATCGTTCGCATACTGAATTTTCCATTCATCATCGGCGGCGTCAAATCGATAATATCGAGTTCCGCAAGTCGGCATCGCGTGGAACTTCTGAAGCAATTCTGGAGCAACGTTCAGCCTGTCAATCACCTGCTTCTTTATCTGTTGAAACGTGCCGCCAGTAATCACACAAACGTCATAATTCTCAAGCAATCGGCTAAGAATCCCCGCCATACGATCGCTAATTGGCGATTTTGTAATTGCTAGCGTATCGTCCAAATCAAAACCGATAATTTTCTTCATTATTCGTCCCCTTCCATAATTAATACGAACGTGTTTTTACCCTTCTTTAATAATGACGTGTCATTGACGACTTTATTTTCGGCAAGCTTTTCGCCGTTTAGACTAATAGCTCCAGATTTTAACAATCGCTTTGCTTCGCCGTTAGAGCTAACTGCCCCAGATTCTACCAACGCTTCAATCACATCAATTCCAGCATCAACGCAAGGAATTTCTTCAGCCAAAGCACCTAAATCATCGTCCGACAATTTCTCAAAATCGCCACCACCAAACAAAACTTCGTTCACACGCTCAACAGATTCACGACGCGCGCTACCGTGAACAATGTCAGTAACTTCACGCGCCAAAACCTTCTGCGCCGAACGCGCACCAGGATTTACGGCGTGATTTTCAGCAATAGCCTCAATTGTATCGCGGTCTAGCGTAGTGTACATCTTCATGTAGTCGATTACACCGTCATCATCAACATTTAGCCAGAATTGATAAAACTTATATACGCTGGTTTTATTTTCATCAAGCCAAATTGCACCGCCCTCAGACTTGCCGAACTTACGGCCAGTTGCTTTATTGATGACCAACGGCACCGAGTAAACATGCGCCTCGCTGCCCTCTAGCTTGCGGATAAGGCTAACGCCAGTCGTCGAGTTTCCCCACTGATCAGCGCCGCACACCTGTAGCGTAACACCGTGCTCTCGGAATAAGTGCAAGAAGTCATAGCCCTGCATTAATGAGTAGCTAAATTCAGCATAGCTAATACCACTGCCGCCCTCGCCGATGCGCGATTGGACAAACTCGCGATCAAGCAGCTGTGTCATTGACATATATTTACCAACTTTATATAAGAAATCGATATAGTTTATATTACGAAACCAATCAGCGTTATTAACCAGATGAAAATCACGCCCCTCAAAAACGCGCCCGTACTGCGCCGAGATGCACTCCACGTTATGCGCCACCGTATCAGCATTGCGAATTTCACGCTCGTCTTTCCTGCCGTCCGGATCACCAATCATACCAGTAGCCCCGCCTACTAGAAGATAAGCTTCGTGACCATATTCCATAAATAGCCGCACCATCATTGCTGCTGCTAAATTACCAATCTGCATACTATCAGCGCTTGGGTCAACGCCAAAATAGAATTTGCGCGGCGTATCAACTTTGCTAATATCGTCGAATGTCATTTGATTGACAAATCCACGCCATTGTAATTCTTCTGATAATTTCATATCACTCCTTTTCTATATATTAGTATAGCAATTTTACAATTGAAGCGAAACATATGCGTGATATAATAGAATTGTGAAGAAAAAGACTACGATAAGCACCGCCGGACACGGCTCAAGCGATAAGAAATCTCCGTCGAAACGGATGAACTTATATGCCAATTTGGCGCAGAAACATAAGACTAAAAAAGATAAGGACGCGCGCGAACGAGCGGAATATTTGGCGACTTTGCCGAAACATCCCGTAAAGCGATTCTTTTATCGATTACACCCGAAACGACTAGCGAAATATTGGTTCTCCAAGCGCGGCGGACTGATGGCGCTGAAAATTCTTGGCGTCGGTATTTTGTTAATGTTGTTGCTTATCGGCGGAATGTTCGCTTACTTCCGCAAGGATCTCGATAAAATTCGCCCTGGCGAGCTTGCTAAGCGCGTTCAAACGACTGTCACTAAATATTACGACCGCAACGACAATTTGCTTTGGGAAGATAAAGGTACGGGCAATTATCAATTGGTTGTTGAATCTGACCAGATTAGCGACTATTTGAAAAAAGCCACTGTCGCAATTGAAGACCGAAACTTCTACAATCACCACGGCATCAGTATTAGCGGTATGTTACGCGCAATGCTCTCAACTGCTTCACGACGCCAAGTTCAGGGTGGATCGACTCTGACGCAGCAGCTAGTCAAGCAAGTTTTCTTCGCAGATGAGGCTGGCGATCGATCAATTAGCGGTATCCCTCGAAAGATCAAGGAAATCATCCTCGCAATTGAAGTCGAGCGTATGTATAGCAAAGACCAAATTCTGTCGTTATATCTGAACGAATCTCCGTACGGCGGTCGTCGTAACGGCGCAGAGTCTGCAGCTCAAACATACTTTGGTAAGCACGCTAAAGACCTGACGCTGGCGGAAGCGGCGCTAATTGCTGGTATTCCACAGAATCCAACTTACTATAATCCATATAACACCGCTGGAAATAAGGCTTTGATTGCCCGACAACATACAGTTCTGGACTATATGGCTGAGCAAGGTGTTATTACCAAGGATGAGGCTGAAAAAGCTAAAAAGATTGATATCTTAAGCACACTTAAGCCGCAGACCGAGCACTTGGAGAATATTAAGGCCCCTCATTTCCTATTGATGGTTCGCAATCAGCTGAGTAAAGAGCTTGGCGAATCAGTCGTTGGACGCGGTGGATTAACGATTAAAACCACCCTCGACTGGCGAATTCAGGAGAAACTTGAAAATGAAATGAAATCGTTCTTTGCAACGGGCCGACCAGATTCTGTGCGAATTAGTAACGGCGCCGCAACAGTCGAAGACGTTCAGACTGGACAAATCGTAGCACTTGTTGGTAGTCGCGACTTTAATTACACTGGCTTCGGTCAGGACAACGCCGCAGTTTCCTACATTCAGCCAGGCTCCACGATTAAGTCGCTTGTCTTTGTCCAATTGTTCGACAAACACGACAGCAAGCAAGCATACGGTAGCGGCACGGTATTAGCTGATGAAAATATCGATAAACTATACGGCGCAACTCTAAGAAACTGGGACAATAAGTTTATGGGCGCCATCAATATTCGAAGAGCACTGGCTCTATCCCGAAACGTCCCAGCCGTTAAAGCCGCTTACATTGTTGGCGACGGATCCGCTAAGCCTGTCGTCGAGGGGATTCGCAGAATGGGCGACACCAACTATTGCCGTCAGGAAGAAAATGCCGGCGGTTACGGACTCGGCGCAGCAATTGGCGCATGTGGAACCAAACAAACAGAATTGGTGAACGCCTACTCAACATTGGCGCGAATGGGAGTCCAAAAAGACGTCTCAAGCGTGATTGAAGTGAAGAACAGCCAAGGCGAAACTCTGAAAAAATGGAAAGATGAAGGCAAGCAAGTTATCGACTCGCAATCAGCGTACATCGTGAACGACATCTTGTCCGACCGAACCCCTGGACTTCACGGCTGGATGGGCGTCAATGGTGTTCGAACCTCTGCAAAGACTGGTACATCCGACAAGGGTTCGCAGCCAAAAGACCTCTGGATTGTCAATTACAGCCCAGCTCTAGTTATGGGAATGTGGCTCGGAAACTCCGACACTAGCGTAATTGGTACATCAGCCTCCAACTACGGCATGCCGGTAATTAGAAGCGTTATGGAATTTGCCCACACTCAAGTTTACGCCAAAGAAGGCAAATGGAAGTCAGGTCAATGGTATGAGCGACCAAGCGGAATCCAGACTGTCAACGGCGAGCTCTACCCGTCATGGTGGAATAAGAAACAAAGTCAATCTACAGAGAAAATCACCTTCGATAAAGTCTCTAAGAAAAAGGCGACAAACTGTACTCCGGATGGCGCAAAGGAAGAGATTGAAGTGACAAAGATTATTGATCCTTTGACTAAGAAAGAATCAATTACCGTTCCTTCAGGCTACGACGCGAACGCAGAAGATGACGTCCACAAGTGCGACGACACTAAACCGCAAATTGGAGCAATATCATACACCAACAGCGGTAAGAAATATACGATAAATGTCGACGTTACAGCAGGAACTTGGGGCTTATCGGCAATCGAAATTACCGTGGACGGAAAGAGTATTAAGAGCTCAGAAATTACTTCAAGCGGCAAGCAGACCGCCACAGTAGAACTTGATACGGCAGGAGCGCACACAGTTTCTGTAACCGTCAGAGACTCTGCATATTACACCGCCACTTCAACTGGCAGCATTCAAGTTCACTAAATAAACTATTGTTTATTTACCAAATTAATCAGCTCAGCCTCGTGTTGAGCTGATGTTTTTGAGCGACCATTTGTGCGCTTTTTAGGAACGCTAGTCTTCTGCTTTACAGGTTTTTTCTGTTCAACCACAAGCTTCGCAAACATCATTTTTCCAGCATCGGTCTGCAAACTTCGGATAATCTCAATTTTCTTCATTTGCCCAATGTAGCGCTTGGCGTTCTCAACAACTACCATTGTTCCATCTTTCAAATAGCCAACTGCTTGATGAGAGTCTTGCCCCTTCTGCGACAGCTCTAAATCCAGCTCATCACCAGGCAAATAACTCATCCTCAAACTTTTCGCCAGCTCATTGATATTCAAAACCTTAACGCCGTCAACTTGTGCTACCTTATTCAAATTATAGTCAAGTGTCAACACTGCCGCATCCATTTCCTTTGCCAATTTCAACAAGCGCGAATCCACACCTTCAGGCACGCGAATATTATCGTCATATAACTCAAAAGAAGATTTCAAAATGTCCTTAAGCTCCTTAACAACATCCATGCCAAATCGCGCTCTTTCACGCTTGTCGTGATCTGCACCGTCGGCTAACAATTGCAATTCTGTCAATACACTCCTTGGCACAATAATTTTGCCCAGCAGAAATCCAGTCTTCGCCAGTTCAGTCACTCGCCCATCCATGAGTACTGACGTGTCGACCAAAATCGGCGCCGCACCCACTGATAAATTTCGTCGCGGTTTTGCCAAGAAATAAACTTCAGCCGCCAAGCCAAGCAACATTATAATTATTATCAATCCGTAAAAATCTTTCATTTTTTCCCTTTCTATTGTAAATAGTCAATTAGCGCCTGTCGCATATCGCTGACGCCTTTTATAAATTTATCTTTATGAACTTTCGGCGCAATCGCATAAGTGAAGCCCAGCTTCTTCGCCTCTTTAATTCGAGCTTGCCAATTCGTCGCCGAGCGAACCTCGCCACCCAAACCAATCTCACCAAACACTACGGCGCCTTCGTCCAGACTTCGCCCAGCGCTAGCGCTAGCAATCGCCATCGCCACAGCCAAATCAGCAGCTGGATCATTCAGCTTTAATCCGCCAACCACATTGACATAAATATCTTTGTCCGCCAACTTCAACTTGGTTCTCTTCTCTAAAACCGCCACCAACAGATTCAATCGATTCAGATCAAAACCACTCGCCGTGCGCTTAGGATAGCCAAAATTCGTCGGATTAACTAGCGCCTGAATTTCCACTAAAAGCGGACGCGCACCTTCCATGGTCGCCAGTACAATTGATCCATCCAGATTCTGCCGCTCTGCCAGAAGTTCCGCCGACGGATTCTTCACGATTCTTAACCCCTGCTCGTCCATCTCAAAAATTGCCGCTTCATTAGTCGAACCATATCGATTCTTCTGCGCCCGAACAACTCGAAAACCGCCATATCGATCGCCCTCAAAATTCAGTACAACGTCCACCAAATGCTCCAATATTTTCGGACCAGCAATTGAGCCCTCTTTGGTAACGTGACCAACCAAAATCACCGCCGTACCCGAAGCTTTGGCGGCACGAATAATTACATTTGACGAGTTGGTAATCTGACTAACCGACCCTGGAGCTGAGGAAATCTCGCTGAGAGAAATTGTCTGAACCGAATCGACAATCGCCAGATCATATCCGCCTTGCTGAATTGACGCCGCAATATCTTCCGCGCTATTACTAGACGCCAGCTGCATTTTTTCCGAATCAGCCGCACCCAAACGCTCCGCACGAAGCTTCACTTGAGAAACCGACTCCTCACCGCTTACATATAGCACCGATTTTGTCTTGGCAATATGTGCCGCAACTTGCGCTAACAGCGTACTCTTTCCAATTCCTGGCTGACCCGCCACCAGTACCACGCCGCCAACCAAAAATCCACCACCCAAAACAGTGTCCAAATCGTCAATTCCCGTACTCAATCTTTCTAGCCCAGACTCAGAAGCAGCTTCACGAATGCTAGACGTTTTCAAGGCTTTGCCGCGCCCAGCCGATTTATCGACAATAGATGACCCGCCAGAAGAAACGACCTGCTCGACTAGCGAATTCCATTCCCCGCAATTTTCACACCTGCCAGCCCACTTTGAAAAGCTAGTCCCGCACTGCTGACAAACAAATTGACTTCGAGTCTTCGCCATTATTTCGCCCCCTCCAAACTATCCAAACTTTTATTCAATTCATCAATCTGCACGCCCAATTCCCTGAGTCGCAAAACATCAGAATTGTAAGAATTGATCTCAGAATTCAAATTGGCACGCCTTTCGTTCAACTCCGAGAGCTCCGCCTTCAGAGCTTGACGTTGACTATAAAAATCACTCTGCGACAAGAATCCTCCACTAACGCCCGCTCGTCGATTAAAATCCGCCACGCGACTATTATAATCCGCCAAATCAGTTGAATATTGCGATAATTCTCTATTCAATTTTTCCTTTCGAACCTTCAACGACTCGCTCAATTTCTGCGCTTCATTTTCTCTGGACTCAAATTTTTCTTGATATTGTGCGTGCAATTTCACGACTTCAGACCGATCAGTAAAATATCGTCGATAATATTCCTCCAGCTCGTCGCCCAAATTGGCAAATTCCGTCCCCAAAATCGAATGCAGCTCGTTAGCTCTTGTTCCAGGTTGCGCACGATCATAATACTCCATTCGCTCGGACAATTTCTTATTTTTTACATTATTATAAGCCTGCTCCAAAAGCTCGCTCAAATGAGATTTTTCCGTCGCGCTCAACCTTTCCCAAGCAGTGTGCAACATCTCATGCGCCGCCGTCACTTCCTTTACGCCATCAAGTTCAGTGTTGGTTACGTTGTAGATATAAATATCTCTAGACGACGGATTGTAACAACCTAAAATTGCGTTTCCCTTTTCCACACGCCGACAATCTTCGTTAAACTCATTTGCCGATTTGATTTGCGGATTAGAAACATAAAACATTTTTCTGCCAGTGTCTGACATTTTCACGCGGTCAGCAATAGCTACAATTTCCGCACTTGGTTTATATTGCCACAGCGTAATCTCATCAATGATTTGCTGACGATTCGCCATCACAAAAACCGCAACAGAAAGTACAATTATCGGCGTGAGGACGCTGAATGCTTTACGCACGATTGACATTAATCACCACCTTATCATTATCAATTTTAGCCTCCAGCGTGTCGCCAGGTTTTGCTTTATTGGACAATAAAACATCGCTCAATGGATCCGCTAATTCCGACTGAATTGTTCGCCTTAAAACTCGCACGCCGCGTTGCTCGTCAAATCCCCGATCAATCAACCAACGTTTCGTCGAAGAAGTAATATCAAGCGTCATTCCATGTCGACCAACAGCTTTGATCAAGTCAGACGTGAGATTGTCAAAAATCTTTCGCACGACCGAACGAGAGAGTGGCTTAAATGTAATCACGTTATCAAATCTGCCAATCAATTCTGGACGCAAAAACTCCTCAAGCTCACGCAGAGCGGCACGCGAATTTTTCTCGTGACGATTTTCGCTAGCCGACTTTTTCTGCCCAGACGCGCCAAATCCCAGCTCCGAATCCTGAATCATTTGCTCGGCGCCGACGTTACTCGTCAAGATGATAATCGTCTGCCGAAAACTCACCGTTCGTCCGTGAGAATCACTCAACTTGCCGTCCTCCAAAATCTGCAAAAGCAAATTCAGAACGTCAGGATGCGCCTTTTCAATCTCATCGAACAACACCACGCTATATGGTCGACGACGAACTTTATCCGTTAATTTCCCGCCGTCCTCATAGCCAACATAACCAGCCGGCGCACCAACCAGCCGACTAGCCGTGTGACGCTCAGAAAACTCGCTCATGTCAATTTTAATCAAACTATCATCGCCGCCAAAAACTTCCCGCGCCAGAACTCGTGCCAATTCCGTCTTGCCAACTCCAGTCGGACCCAGAAAGATAAACGACCCAAGCGGCCCACTCTGACGATTTAGCCCAGCTTTATTGCGACGAATCGCGCGCGCCAGTTGCTCAATCGCTTCATTCTGACCAAGAACACTCTGGCTCAGCCGCTTCTCCAAGCGAATCAAATCTTTCATCTGATTTAACGATAATCTGTCAATCGGAATATTCGTCATCGCCGAAACCGCTCGACGCAAATATTCATCGGTCAATACCGGCTCATCACTGGCTTCATCTTTCAGCGCTTCGGCTTGCAATTCCAATTGCCTCATTTGCATCTTAAACTCTGCAGCCTTTTCGTAATTTTCAGCCTCGACCGCGGCGTCAATTTTTCCAGCCAATCGCTTAATTTGGCGAGCCAACTTATCCTTACGCGACAATTTTATTGGCGAACTAGACTTCAATAAACTAGCCGCCTCGTCAATCACGTCGATCGCTTTATCTGGCAAAAACCGCTCCGTCACATAACGCTGGCTCAAATCCACCGCCTCAGTCAACATTTCGTCAGGAATCTGGACTTGATGATGCTTAGCCAAATTGACACTTAAGCCGCGCATCATTTCTACCGCCTCTTCTGGTGATGGCTCATTAACCGTTACCGACTGGAAACGCCGCGACAACGCAGCGTCTTTTTCGATATGTTTTCGATATTCATCAAACGTCGTCGCACCAATTAGTCGCACCTCGCCTCGTGACAACGCTGGCTTCAATACATTTGCCGCGTCCATCGAACCTTCGGCCGAACCAGCGCCAACTAACAGATGTAACTCGTCAATAAACAAAATAACTTCTTGATGTTTTTTGGCGACCGCCAGAACTTTTTGCAATCGCTCCTCAAATTGCCCGCGATATTTCGTCCCAGCAATCATCGCCGTCAAATCCAGTTGAAAAAGTCGCTTACCCTTCAAAAATTCGGGAACTTTATTATCAGCAATCCTCTGTGCCAAACCCTCAACGACCGCAGTTTTACCGACGCCAGGTTCGCCAATTAGCGCTGGATTATTCTTGCTACGCCGACCCAAAATCGTGATCATTCGCTGAATTTCCGACGCTCGACCAATCACCGGATCCAAAAATCCTTCGCTGGCACGCCGCGTCAAATCGACACCGAATTTCTCCAAAACTCGCAAATCGCCAGAATTTTTACTTGCCGTACTGCGTTCACTCTGAAGAGATTCAAACTGCTGTTTATCAAACACATCTTCCAAACTTCCACGCAGATTGTCAATGTCAACGTTCATATCCCGCAGCAATTTAGTCGCTCGCGCCTCGTGCTGCTGCAACATTCCATAAACGATGTGTTCCGTGCCAATTTTTTCCTGCCCAAATTCAACCGCTAATTGCCAAGCAATTCTTATCAATTCAACAACTTCAGCACTCAAACCCTTACTTACAATCGTAATCACCAGCGGCTTTGCGGTCAGGTTCAACGCCATTTCCGCCCGATCCAAAGTTACGCCGTTTTCCGCCAAAATCTTTGCACCCAATGACGAATTTTGCGCCAACACACCAAGCAAAATATGCTCCGTGCCAACATATTCACTCCCCTCATTATGCGCCAGAAAACCAGCTCGCCCCAAACTGGCCCGAGCCGTTTCCGTCAGCCGAGGTTCTAATTCAGAAAAATCTTCTGACATATCGCCCTCCTTTCGTTTTCGGCGATTCGCAGAAGGCAGCTTATTCCGCCACCTCCTCAACTACGCTCATCAAGCTATCCTCAATATTCTTTCGAGGTTTTGGCTCTGTCTTAACAGGAGCTTTTGCTTCGATATCTAATTCATAGCCAGTCAATCGACTTGCCAAGCGAACATTCTGTCCAGCGCGACCAATTGCTATCGATTGCTGATCTTCGCTAACGTAAACCGTCGCACGCTTCTCGTCTTCATTGACAGTCACACTCAAAACCTCTGCCGGGCTCATCGCATTAGCAATAAATCCAGCCGCATCTTCCTCGTATGGAATAATGTCAATTTTTTCCTGCTCGCCAATTTCATTCATCACAGCCTGAACGCGGGCGCCGTGACCACCAACAAACGTACCAACTGGGTCAACGCCAGGTAGCGCTGAAGAAACCGCCAATTTGGTTCGGCGACCAGCTTCGCGAGCGATTGCCTTAATCTCAACCGCACCAGTTTCCATCTCTGGGACTTCTTGATTGAACAAGAATCGCACAAACTCTTCGTTGCCGCGGCTAAGAATTAATTGCGGACCGCGACCTTCGCGCTCAATGTCCTTAATATAAACCTTAATTCGACGACCAACGCCGTAATATTCTCCAGGAATTTGCTCGCTCTGAGGCATAATTCCGACAGCTTTGCCCAGCTCAATTCGCACAACGCGTGGCTCAACTCGTTGGACCGTACCGATAACAACCGTACCGATTTTATCCTCAAATTCCGCCAAAACAACTTCACGCTCAGCTTCACGTAAACGCTGCAAAATCACTTGCTTAGCAGTCTGAGCAGCAACTCGACCAAAAGTCGTCACGTTATGAGTTTCCATCACAACTTCACCGCCAAGTTCAGCCGCAGGATCTATCTCCTTAGCTTCCTCTAGGTCGATTTGATTGGCGTCATTCTCAACTTCTTCAACAACAGTTTTAACAACCGAAACAACAGCCGTACCATTATTGATATTCAAACTTGCGCGAACCAACTGATCTCGCGTACCGTTATCACGACGCCAAGCCGCCGCAATCGCCTGCTCAATCACACTCAAAACTGTTTCTTCTGGCAAGTTTTTTTCCTCAGCAATCGTACGCACTGCCAACGTCAACTGCTTGATATTCAAATCTTCCATTACATTCTCCTTCTTATTAATTATATATTTTTCCGTCTCAAACTTCCATAAACGAAAAACTCCGACCTGCCGGCCGGATGAGTACTTTCTCATTGTATTAAAAATTTTTCATTTTGTCAATTTACTTCAGTACATTTTTCCAGAATTCCCGACATCGCGCTTTTTTCAGCTTCCGTTACCCACAAGCGATATCGTCGCTTTATTGCTATCTGGCGCGCTATATACTGACAACGAAACAGCTTATTACTCGGTAGCCAAGTTGCCGCGTCGCCGTCGCCTTTGGCTTGATTTGCTGGACCGTCAACAGCCAACAGATTTAACGGATCATTCGCTAATTTCTCTCGCTCCTCTGGAGATATTTGTTGCGCACCCTTTTGCCAAGCATCACTCAAAGCCACGACGTGATCAATCTGAACTTTAGAGCTCGATTTTTCGCCGCGCTGAAATTGGATTGTTTGACCAGTGTATGGATCATTCAGCACACCCGACAAAACTCGACATTTTTCGTCAATTTTCTCATCCGTCAAATCTCGCGCCAGAATCACTTCCCGCACAGAGCAGCCGTTAATTTTTCCCCAGCCATTACCGAATTGCTTTCTGGAATAGCCAGTCTTTGGCGCACGTCCTTTAACTTCTATCTTTTCCAATTCTGATTTGGCGTTCGAATTACCAAATAATTCTCGTTGCGTTGAAGTTTGAATTGTCTGAGGTTCGGGTTGCGAAATTCGCGAAGCCCAAACCGCCACGCCAGCCACCATAATTACCAGCGCAATCGCCACTTGCCGACGTCGTATTTTATTCACCCTCATGGCTGTATTATAATTAAATTATGACTAAAGTTCCACGATTACTCGACACATTCACACCAAATCATTACAACTTAACTCTCGATTTAACGCGCGCCGAGGAAAAAGAATTTTCCGGCACAGTTATCATTTCTGGCGAGTCCACCAGAGAATCAATTTCGCTGCATTCCAAGAGTTTAACAATTCAATCAGCCACAATCGACAATCAGCCCGCCGGCATTTCATTCGGCGGGTTTGATGAATTGAAATTATCTCAGCCGAACCTTGAAAACGGAAACCACACGATTTGCATCAATTTTTCCGGAACCATCACCGACGCCATGCACGGATTATATCCTTGCTATTTCACTCACGACGGCGTTAAAAAACAACTTTTCGCTACTCAATTTGAATCACATCACGCCCGCGAAGTTTTCCCTTGCGTTGATGAGCCGGCCGCCAAAGCTGAATATGATTTGACACTGGTCACCCAAACAGGGATAACAGTTTTGGGAAATATGCCCGTAAAAAGCGAAGAAGAAAATGATGATTCTCTCACGACGACATTTGAGAAAACCCCACGAATGAGCAGTTATCTTCTGGCTTTTGTAATTGGTGAGTTGCATAAAAAATCTGCTCGCACCGAATCTGGTGTCGAGGTTAGCGTCTGGGCAACGCCAGCTCAGAATGAAAATACATTAGATTTTGCGTTAGACATCGCCACTCGTTCAATTGATTTTTATGATGAATATTTCGGCGTCAAATATCCATTGCCAAAATCCGATCACGTCGCCCTTCCCGACTTTTCTTCTGGCGCCATGGAAAACTGGGGATTAATTACTTACCGCGAAAGCTGTTTGCTTGCGGACCCAGAATTGACCCCAGAATCATCCAGGCGCTTCATTGCCACGGTTATCGCGCACGAGCTCAGCCATCAATGGTTTGGCAATTTGGTTACCATGCAGTGGTGGAATGACTTGTGGCTCAACGAAAGCTTTGCCAATATGATGGAATATGTGGCGATTGATGCATTACACCCCGAATGGCGCATGTGGGAAGATTTTGCCACAAATGAAGTAACGGCCGCACTCAGACGCGACAGTTTGGACGGCGTTCAATCGGTTCAAGCTGACGTCAATCACCCAGATGAAATCAGCACATTATTTGACCCGGCGATTGTTTATGCTAAGGGCGGGCGGCTGCTTGTTATGGTCAGAAAACTTATCGGCGAAGAGGCGTTTCGCGCTGGACTTAAATCATATTTTGAAAAATTCGCGTATAAAAACACCGTCGGAAATGATTTATGGCAAGAATTGGAATCTGCTAGCGGTCAGCCAATCGTCAATCTAATGAACGCTTGGATTTCCCAACCTGGCCTTCCTGTCGTATCAGTTTCAAACAGTCACGACGCGGCGATTTTAAGTCAGGAGCGATTCTTCATCGGCGAACACCAACCATCCGACGCGTTATGGCCAATTCCATTATTCGCAAACCAACCGCTTGACGTAAAAATCTTGGAGCAAAAAGAAACCACCGTTTCCATTGAAAAACCATTGCAATTAAACTGCGGCTTAAGCGCCCACTTCGTCACCAAATATGACGAATCCACTCGCGAATATTTATTGAAAAACATTACAGAATTGCCGACTTTGGACAAGATTTGTATCTTACAGGACGCGACAATACTCGCCCGCGCTGGATTTGAAAACTCGGCGTCACTACTTCCATTGGCATTGTCGCTAAAAACCGAGACCAACGAAAAAGTCTTCGGTATGGCGGCTGGCGCCTTGACGGAACTGCGAAAATTCGTAGACGATAATGACGCCGCCAGAGATTCATTAAAGAAAATTTCTGGAGAATTTGCGCATGCCACATTTAAGGAATTAGATTGGGATGAAAAAGACGGAGAATCGGACGACGACCGCGAACGACGCACCACGGCTCTGAGTTTGATGATGTATAGCGAAGATGAAGAAGTTTTGGACGAGGCAAAAACACGTTTTGACAATAATAAATTGGAAGACTTACCGACAGAAATTCGAGCTTTAATTATCAGCGCAAACGTAAGACATTTCGAGACGCCAGAGATGATTGAAAATCTCTTTGCCGCGTATAAAAACACCCCGTCAAATGACCTGCAGAATGATATTGCAATTGGACTAACTTCCACCAAAAATCCCAAAACCGCAGAAAAAATTCTTGCCAACATTAAAGATTCCAATATTATCCGCCCGCAAGACGCCAGCCGTTGGTTTGTGTATTTGATTCGGACCAGAGAAAGCCGCCAAATTGCGTGGAATTGGTTAAAGGAGAACTGGGTATGGATCGAAGATACGTTTGGTGAGGATAAAAGTTACGACGATTTTATTCGCTATACCGCCACATCCCTACTGACAACCGACGAACTTGACGATTTCCGACAATTCTTTGAGCCGATGATGGACATTCCAGCCCTCACCAGAACGATTAAGCTGGGAATTACCGAAATATCCGCGCGCGCTGAGTTGATTGAGCGAGATAAGGCGGACGTGCTCTCTGCTTTGCAAACAACACTGTGATATATTATGCCACATTTTTGACAAAATCTATTGACATTTTATACTATTAGTGATATATATATATTAGCTTTTGTTGACAAGTTGATTGTCCGAAAGCGCACTTTGACAAGCAGTTGAGAATAAAGCAAGGTGAGATTTTATGGCGTTATTTTAGCGGAAGCAAAATAGTGTCGTGAAACCTCATCTTGCTCAAGCGCCATCCGGGCGCCAGGGCAGTGTTTTTATAAAACACGGACAATTCCGTCCGGGCGAGGAGAGAGTGGTAAAATGCGATACAACTACAAGAAAATGTCGGAAGGGAAGATCTTTGTGATTCTTCTCATCATTGTTTTCGGAGCTGCTTTTGGGTTCCGCGCCTGTGCCACCTCGGTGGCGCAAGGGAACCAGCATACGGAGATCGTCACTGTGTGCGGCAAGGAGTCCGTACAGAAAGGAAGAGATGGACACGAGTATCGTGTCTATACTTCGGGCCAAACGTATACAGTGGAAGACTACTACGGCAGTCAGGGGTCGCGCTTTGATAGCGCGGACCTGTACGGCCGTATCAAGGTTGGTGAGACCTACATCATCAAGTCCTATGGGTACAGAGTGCCCTGGGCCTCAACCTTCTGGAACATCCAGAGTGTCACACCAACCACACAAATGCCCACCGGCACGTGCGGCTAACGCCGCCGGACTGGCAAGCCGCCGAGAATTCTTGGCGGTTCTCTCTGCCGCACATATTCTCCTGCTTGTCAGTTCGCTCCATAGATGCGTGTCTATGCTGATGAGTCGAAAACGACGAAAGCGAACAATTTATTCCAACACTACACACTCTTCAACTACGGGCGGATTTCCATCAACAGAAATTGCCAGCATTTGCATATCACAGCTTTCATATTGCGCATTTTTGGCAATGAATATTTCAGCAGCAAAACGCATTTGTTGCTGTTTTTTATTTGTAATTGCCGCCAAGCCATCGCCGAAATTGTCATTTTTACGATATTTGACCTCTGTAAAATATAAAACGTTATCTTTTTTACTAACAATATCAATTTCGCAATACCGCGTCCGCCAATTCCGTTCTATAATTTCATGACCATCGCCCACCAACCAATCCGCCGCCGCTTGCTCACCTTTATCGCCAATTTGACGCGTCGTGTCTTTTTGCTGATTTTTAGACTTTCCGTCATCAGATACATTCTGCGAATTCGCCTCAACATTAGCATATTTAGCCAACGGCGCAAAACTCAGCCGATGTAGCGGAGTTACGCCCAGATTATCAATAGCCGCTCGGTGCTTCGCCACTCCATAACCAACGTGTGAAGAAAAATCATATCCCGGATAAATATTATCCTGCTCCGCCATAAATTTATCGCGAGCAACTTTAGCAATAATCGACGCCGCCGAAACGCTCGGAATCAGACCGTCGGCTTTCGCTATAATTGTTACGTACTTTTCTAACGGTGTACCAGCCAAAAAATTGACCGTCCCATCAATAATAATCTCATCAAACGTCGAGCCATTTTTCCGACATTTCGCCTGGATTTCTTTAACTGCACGCCGCGTCGCCAGTTTAAGCGCCTCGCTCATCCCTATTTCATCCAGCTCCTCAGCAGAAACCCAACCCAACGCCCAAGCCGACGCTTGCTCGCGAATTTCCTCGTCAAGCAATTCACGCCGTTTTTTGGTCAATTTTTTACTATCATCAAGCCCTTCAATTTCAGCGCCGCCCAAAACCACCGCGCCAATCACCAACGGTCCAGCCCACGCGCCGCGTCCGACTTCATCAATTCCCAGAATCACCTGACAATCTTCCCTTTTTCGTTATAAAATCCGCAATAATCCAGCCAATCCAAATTGTTGCCGCGCCTAATGTATTCGCCAAAATATCCCAATTCGTGTCGTCCAATTTTATGCTCGCCAAGCCCACCTTGACCATAAATAATTCCGCCAACTCATTAATACAACCCAGCGCCGAAACTAAAGCAAAGACCGAAAACGCCATCACTAGCCAATGCGCCCGCCACTTCATCGACGAAACCAAATACGCCCAGAACAGCCCCGTAAATAGCCCACCGCCCACAAAGTGCGTCGTAAAACTAGTATCCTGTCCGTCAATTAACGGCGACGGCAAATACCAAGATATGAAAAACAACAAACACGCTGTGTAAAGTATCCAGCGATATTTTTTCTCATTATCAAAGCCGTTTCTTCTCAAAACATAAGGCGTCGCCACAGCCAAAGTCGTCGGAACAAAGACGGATATATAATGAAATATTGCCATATTGAGATTATAACATGAGAAAACCGCCTCAAATTAAGAGACGGTTTTAACGATTAGCCAATTGACAATTACGCGTCTTTATGGCGAGCTGTAACCTCGGCAGCCTTAGCATCAAGTTCAGCCTGAGCAGCATCTTTCTCAGCCTGCTTTGCAGCAGCGGCTTGAGCAGCCTCTTCCTTTAAGCGTTCAGCTTCCGCTTCTGCCTTAGCGTCATGAATGTCATTAACGGCAGCGCGATCAAAATTCTTAGCCGTCAAGCGAGCTGACTTACCGCTACGCTGGCGAAGGAAGCTTAAGAACTTGCGGCGAACCTTAGCGCGACGAACAATCTCAATCTTCTCAATTAGCGGACTGTGCATCAAAAACGACTTTTCAACGCCAACGCCTGAAGTGATCTTTCGAACCGTAATTCGTGATGTGTGTGATTTTTTATTATCGGTACGGATAACAACACCCTCGAACATCTGAATACGCTCTTTGTTGCCTTCCTTAATTTTCTGGTAAACGCGAACTGTGTCACCACTGCGAGCATCGACAACTGCTTGCTTTTTTTGTGCTTGGTTGATTTTGTTGATTAAATCAAAACTCATAATATTTCCTATCTTCCGAACTCGCTCCGACTGGCCACGCAGTTGTACCTCTACGGCTCCACATCAAACAAGGCTCGAATATTTAACTCTCGTACAATTACATAAGATAATAACACAAATCTGAAGAAATATCAATTAGATAAAATTGGAGTATAATATAGTTATGGATTACAATAAATTAGCACTCGAACTACACGAAAAATACAAAGGTAAAATTACGACTAGCCTCAGAGATAAAGAGGAGCTTAATCGCGACAAACTTAGCGCCTATTACAGCCCTGGCGTCGGCGCAGTCAGCCAAGCAATTGCCGAAAATCCAGCCGATTTGCCAAAGTACACTTGGACAAATAATCTAGTTGCCGTAATCTCAGACGGCTCAGCAATTTTGGGACTGGGTAATTTGGGACCAAAAGCCGCCATGCCAGTCATGGAAGGAAAAGCTTTGCTATTTAAGCATTTTGCCGATGTCGACGCCGTGCCAATTGTGTTAGACGTTCACGAGCCAGAAGAAATTATTGCCACAGTTAAAGCCATCGCGCCAAGCTTCGGCGCCATCAACCTCGAAGACATTGCCGCACCAAAATGCTTTGAAATTGAAGAGCGATTGAAGGCAGAATTAGATATTCCAGTTTTCCACGACGACCAACACGGCACGGCTGTCGTTGTATTAGCGGGCTTAATTAACGCCGCTAAGCTGACAGGACGAAACCTGGCAGATTGCAAATTCGTGGTCATCGGCGCAGGCGCAGCTGGCACGGCAATCATCAAATTGTTAAATCTTTACGGAGCAAAAAACATTGTAGCGGTGGATAGCCGAGGAATTGTCGGAAAATCACGCACAGATTTGAACGCTGAAAAAACCGCGCTATTGGAATATGTCGACGCATCGCAATCTGGCTCAATTGAAGACGCCATCACCAACGCAGACGTATTTATCGGCGTATCGCGCGCAGGACTTCTCACTCCAGAATTAGTCCAAAAAATGGCGAAAGATCCAATCGTATTTGCACTAGCAAATCCTGTTCCAGAAATTATGCCAGATGTCGCCAAACAAGCCGGCGTCGCAATCATCGGTACGGGTCGTAGCGACTTTCCAAACCAAGTCAACAACTCCCTGGCCTTCCCTGGAATTTTCCGCGGCGCATTAGATCACGGAGTTAAGAAAATCACCGACCAGCACAAATTGGCGGCCGCTGAAGCACTAGCTAACTTGGTTGAAAATCCAACTGTCGATAAAGTCGTCCCAACTGCGTTTGATGAGGGTGTCGTTGAAGCTGTCGCAAATGTCATTAGATAAACCTAGGCACCAGCACCATACTTAGCCGCATCACGAGAGTTTCCATCTATAAACAGAGCTACTAACGGTTCCTGGTTCTGTTTATCACAAGCCCCCAAAAATAGCACTATTTCAGTCACTCCAGCTTCCTGAAGAGATTTTTTAGTATCACTTTCATCGGGCATATCTTCAACGCTGATTTTTGACACATAAACCCTCTTGGCGTTATGCGTTTGGTCTTTCCAGGCGTAAATTATAAACGGATAAAGCTCTTTTAATCTGTTATTTAAGCCAACTGGCAAACCGACAGACTTATCTTCTGAAGTTGCTACATATTTAGCAGCCATAATTAATTTATCCTTAATAACGGGCAGAATACTTCGTTTCTTCCTGTCGTTTTCATATCCAGTCATTTTATGTTCAACCTTTTTAGCCTCTTCAGTGCGCGCGTCAATTACTGCGACTACAGTACCGTCACCGCCACGCTCAACATGCAGTACATCTACAATAGAATCTTCTTTAAGCCACGGAAACGTCTCGCTATCAAGTATCACAGCATCTCCCGCCTTCAATCCAATCTCTACCGACCGAGAGTCTTCTTCAGCTCTCGACTTCGGTTTGTTTGACCTTTTCTTCTTGGTGGCTTTTCTCAAAGATTCACCCGCAATTGCAGGCACCACTTCATAGCTATTCAATTTCTCCGAAAGCACCCCCAGGGCATTGTCTAAAACCCCACTCAGATGTTCTTTAGCCATAGATTCAGCAAGACTACGAACCACTGGACTGTTTTCCTTAATTGTCGCTTCTTTATACTGCTTGGCTAGTTCCTCTTCACTTGGCAATTTTATGGATTTTATAAACTTAAGAACGCTGTTGGCAAATTTTAAATCACCCTCAGGATTAATACCCTTACATTCCTCGTCTTCAACCTCTTTAAGTTTCCGACTCTCAAAGTCTTCCAATAAACTACTCAACCTCATCTTGCCATCATTACCTGGAATGCGTTCAGGTCTAGTAATTATAAAATCATCAGGTAAACCAAAAGCCCCATCCTTAGCAAGGCTCTTAGTCACAGCCTCCCTTGCCTCTGCGATAAAGTCCATATATTCACTATCTGCAAGTTCAGGACTAATTATTTTATTAGCATGTTGCCATCGTTTTACATCGGGAATCACATACTCTTCAGCTTGGCAAAATTCTGGAATATTCACTTCCGCCAGATTTTCGGGAAAAACTACACTAAGATTTTCCCTTATAAATTTCTCGTATGTTCCATTAAATATACTTCTTAACGATTCTTTGACTTCCTCTATATCAAAATCTATCTCTATACAATCTGGAAGCCTGTTATACCCCTCCTCAATTTGCTGAAACAACCCAAGAACCTTCTCGTAAGATTCTTGATATTCACCACGCAACTCCTCACCTTCAATAAGAAACGGTACATTCTTAATAATAAACTCTACATAATCTATAATTTGACTTATGTAGTTTTTATTAAGATCTTCTGTATGAGATAGTTCACCTTTAACAACATAACCATCCCGTTGTCTTTCGCTCATAAACTAATATTTTATCAGTTTATGGCCATAAAGTCAATTATATTACTCTGTTAACTTCCTCTAACGTCGTTTCGCCACGAAGAGCCGCCAGCACGCCAGCCTGAAGTAACGTCACCATGCCATCTTCTTTTGCAGCCTTCTCAATCGCTTCCGTATGGACATCCTCAACATCGCCGCGCAGGAACTTCTGAATATTCTCGCTTACAACCAACTGCTCCATTACCGGAATTCGCCCCTTATAGCCGAACGGCACGTCATCTGTCGGCACTGCACGCCAAAGCTTAAACGTATCCAAATCTGGGCAATCAACATTCTCTGGCAAATCCTCCAAGACTTCTTTCACCCACTTGCGAGTCGCCTCATCTGGCTCATATTCTTCCTTGCTATCATCCCACAATCTCCTCACCAGTCGCTGAGCAATCACCAGCCGAACCGCCGAGCTAAAAATCGGGTTTTGTCCAATCATATCGATCATACGACTAAACGCCGCCGCAGTCGAATTGGCGTGAAAGCTGGACAGCACCAAGTGCCCCGTAATTGAAGCCTGAATTGCAGTCTTTGCAGTTTCATTATCGCGAATCTCACCAACCATCACCACATCTGGGTCAAGACGCAAAACACTGCGTAAACCATCAGCAAACCTCTGTCCATTTGTCGTATCAATTGGAATCTGAGCAATCCCAGGAATCGTATTTTCTACAGGATCTTCCAATGTAATAATCTTTCTATCTGGCGTATTAAGGGCGTTAAGAATGCTATATAGCGTCGTGGACTTTCCCGAACCAGTCGGACCAACCATCAACAGCATCCCGCGCGGATGAGAAATGACTTCATCAATTTGCTCGCGCTCTTTCTTTGAAATGCTCAAGAGGTCCAAGTTCAACATTGACTCGTCGAAATTGAACAATCGAAGCACCAAGTCCAAGCCATACACCGTCATCACAGCCTCCACACGCAAATTCAACACATGCGATGCGCCATCTCTATGAATTTCCTGTTGCATATGCCCAGATTGAGGTTCCCTGGAAGCGGTAGAAATATTCGCACGCGACGCCAAAGTCGCCATAATCACTCGATATCTATCCCTGCTAAGCTCCGCCACCGTGTGCAGAGCTCCGTCAACACGCATACGAATTCGAATCGATTCGCGCTGATTTTCAATATGAATATCCGACGCGCCCAACAAATCCGCTTGGTCAATCAAATAATTAAACACGTCATTCGTGCCCACGGAAGCCAAAGTCTGCGTAACCTGCGCCAGAGTATCACTATCACCCTCCTTGGCAATTTCAATATTGTCGTAAATCACCTTTTTTGGCGGGTCAAACCTGAGCATAATTGACCGAAACGCCGAACCAGAAATTAAGAAAAAGAAGATTCGCTTGCCGTTTTCAACATATTGACTTTGCATTTTCTTCATCAACGATTCAGAAGTCTGCGACGTAACACCAAATCGATAAGACTGGTCTTCTTCATTAAAAGCCAGTGGGACCAGCCGACCCTTATACATCTCTTCTATCGTCAAAACATCTTTAAGCAAGGGTAAAGTCTCTTCAAATTCCCGCCCATCCAGATATTGAAGTCCTAAAATTGACGCTCGACGACGAGTCGCTTCCTCATCCTGCTCACGGCGTCGCGCCTGAATTTTATCTTCGTCCATATGAAAATTATACCAAAAAGCTTACGGTTTTACGAGTGATATAATAGTAATATGAATCCAGAAATTACTCTGTTAGTCCACAATATTCGCTCAACACATAACGTTGGGGCAATTTTTCGCACAGCCGAAGGATTTGGTATAAAAAAGATTATTCTTAGTGGTTACACGCCGTATCCAGAATTGAGTTTATGTAGCAGGGCGCCTGCTTGTGCGCTTATCGATGGAGAAATTCGCTCTGAAGATCCTCGCCTGCCGCATATTCGCGAAAAAATCACCAGCCAAATTCATAAAACCGCTTTGGGTGCGGAAAGTTTGGTGCCGTTTGAGTTTTACGAGGATGTCAATGATTGGATTAAAGAGAATAAGCAAACAGAAAACTTGCCAATTATCGCGCTGGAGCAATCAAAAGACAGCGTGATGCTATCAGAATTTCAGCCGCCTGAAAAATTTGCACTGCTACTTGGAGAAGAAGTCCACGGAATCACGCCAGAACTTTTAGACAACTGCGATTTCACTGTAGAAATCCCAATGTTCGGCCAAAAAGAATCATTCAACGTGTCGGTCGCAACAGGAATTGCGCTATTTGGACTGATTTTCTCGAGAACGAAATAATCCCAACAACGAATAAATAAATCCCTCAAGTCTGATTATTGACTTTATTAAACATATGTGTTATATTTGTATGAACTTTCTTTGGAATCCCCCAGAGAAAGTAGTCCCCCGCACGAAAGGAATACCCATGTCGTTTGACGTGTTATTCACAGCAGTAATCGCATCTACCATGTATGTTGCATGGTATGCCGGTAGAGCCCCCTCGGGAGTCAGTGTACAGTGGCATGTGCTAGCTGTCACAGCCGCTACATACTTAGTGGCGTTTTTCGTCTACTTCATGGTAGTAGAATCACCACACCGGCCGATGTACCACACGGTACTGGTATCTTTGCTCTACTGCACACTTGCGGTCACGTATGCCATTGCCACTCACGAAGGGTGCAGGTATGAACGCAACAGGTTAATGCGGGACAAGTCCCGCTGACAGATAGTTATCCCGCCGCGCCGTAGAGCAACCAGCTCCGGCTGGGGTGCCTCTGTCGGCGGGCTAACTATCACTTTAGAACTACACACTCTTCACCCAGAGTGTTTTTTAATTGGCTTAATAAATTGTCATTAGCATCCACCTTAAACGGCAGACGCATGGCTGATTTTTCTTTCTCGCCCAGCACCAAAACCACATCAGTCGTGCCAGCATTCTCGCCGCAAACAGACTTCATTTTCACTAACCGCGAATGGTCGTTCGGGTCTTTAATATACACAAATAACTTTGAAGCGGGAATTTCTGGCGCAACATTAACAGGCGCCGAATGAGTTTTTGGCTGCGGTTTGGCGGCGTCATTCTTCACAGCAGACTTCGGAGAAGCTCCATTCTTCTGATTACGATAAGCTTCCCGGCGCTCTTTTTTAACGGCAGAGCTAATTTTTGGCGCATCCATTTTACGACCAGTCGGCTCATAGCCATTGATATCGTTATCCGTAATCGCGATAATGTCATCGGCAATTAGTTTACTTTCATTGCCCAAATTTCCATCACGATCTCGAGCTGAATTTTTACCAGAAACTCGAATCACTGCGTCCTGAACCAACTTAGCGCCAACTTTCTCATACAGATTTGGAAAGACAATTATCTCACCCTCGCCGAATTTATCCTCAATTCCCACGAACGCCATTTTCGAACCGCTTTTTGTGACAATTGTACGAACGGTGCTAATAATTCCCCCGACCGTCATCATTCGACTGTCGTACTCAGGAACCAACTGCGTCAATGGTTGAGTTTGTTCGCTCAAATACGTTTCATACCTATCAAGCGGATGCGCCGAGATATATAACCCCAACAATTCTCGCTCCCACATCAAGCGCTCTTTATCGTCGTGCTTCACGGGAGCCTTCTGGAGATGAAGAGTCGATTGGACACTCGCTGCATCATCGCCGCCCAACATTCCAAACAAATTGGTCTGCCCACTGGCGGCTTCTTTTTGGAGCTTGGACGCAAATGACGTAATAGAATCCAGATTGAAAAGCAAGTCAGATCGATCGCCCATATCATCAAACGCACCAGACTTAATAAGCGACTCCCAGGCTTTTCTATTGAACTTACTGGTTGAAACACGCTTGGCAAAATCTTCCACCGACAAGAACGCACCCTCCTCGCGCGCGCGCAGGACTTCCTCAACCGCACCAACACCGACACCCTTCACTGCTGACATACCGAAGCGAATTTTATTCTCATTAGGCACCACAGCAAACTCAACGAACGACTCGTTTACATCAGGGCTAAGCACGCTGATTCCCATATGCTTACATTCGGTGATTTCGATTGCCAGACGATCAGTATCATCATGGTCGCTAGTCATAAGCGCCGCCATAAACGCGTCAGGATAATGCGCTTTCAAATAAGCCGTCCAATAGGCAATCAAACCATAACAAGCGGCGTGCGACTTATTGAAACAATAGTTGGCGAATTCTTCCAGCTGAGTCCAGAAAGTTTCCGCAATTTCCTTGGTTGCGCCACCAACTTTAACTGCGCCCTCGACAAATTCAGGCTTGACCTTTTTCATCAAGTCAATTTTCTTCTTACCAACAGCCTTACGCAATGTATCGGCCTGACCACCAGTAAATCCACACCATTCCTTAGAAATCTGCATAAACTGTTCCTGATAGACCAAAATTCCGTAAGTATTTTTCAGCGAGTTTTTCATTCCGGAATGCAAATAAGTTATCTCTTCTTCGCCGTGTTTACGCCTAATAAAGCTGTCAATAAACTGCATCGGACCCGGACGATAAAGAGCCACCATAGCAATAATATCTTCAAACGTAGTCGGCTTCAGTCCGCGCAAATATCGCTTCATTCCCGCCGATTCCAACTGGAATACGCCAGTCGTGTCGCCGCGCTGAAACAGCTCATAGGTCTTTTTATCATCAAGCGGCAACTCCGAAAGATTAATTTCTTTCTTGTAAGCTTTTCGGATAATCCTCATGGCGTTATTGATAATCGTAAGGTTCGAAAGCCCCAAAAAGTCCATCTTCAATAGACCCAGCTCTTCAACCTCGCCCATCGGGAACTGAGTTGCTACTACGCCCTTTTGCGCCATTTCAAGCGGAATATAGTTAGCCAACGTATCTGGCGCGATCACCACGCCACAAGCATGAACGCCGTGGCTACGAATCGTCCCTTCCAACTGAATTGCATAATCCAGAACTTCCTTCGCAGTCGGATTATTTTCATATTCATTCCGAAGGTCCGCATCCTCTTTAATACTCACAGATAGCGGAATATGACGCCCCTGGTTTGGCGGCGGAACCAACTTCGCCAAGCGGTCGCTCTCGGCATACGGAACTTCCAAAACTCTGGCAACGTCACGCACTGCCATACGACCAAACATCTTGCCGAACGTTGCGATATTACTGACGTGATCCTCGCCATATTTTTTCGCACAATATTCAATCACTTCGTCGCGGCGCGTATCCTGAATATCGACGTCGATGTCGGGCATAGAAATACGATCAGGATTCAGGAATCGCTCAAATAGCAAACCATATTTTAGAGGATCAAGATCTGTAATATTCAGCGCATACGCAACAATCGAGCCAGCCGCGCTACCACGCCCTGGACCAAAAACAATTCCTTGAGATTTTCCCCAGTTGATAAAATCCTGGACGATCAAGAAATAACCTTCATAGCCCATATTCCCCATCACACCAAGCTCCATCTCAGCGCGCTCACGAACCTCATCAGACAGCTTCGGGATAATCTCGTCAGGATCCAACTTTTCAGCCTCCTCCTTCGAGGCTCCATTGTAACGTTGTAGCAAACCTTGATATGTCAATCTGAGCAGATACGAATGTTCGTTCTCGCCGTCTGGCAATGGATATTTTGGAATAAGAATTCGCCCAAGCTCAATCTCAACGTCGCAGCGATCGGCTATTTTTTTCGTGTTACGAATAACTTCAGGAAGTTCCTCGCCCCAGTGATCGATAATATCGCGCGGATCTGTCAAATGAAGCTCAAAATCCTTCAAGCTCATTCGCTTTTCATCACTAAGATACGAACCCGTCCCAACACAAAGCAGAATCTCGTGCGCGTCTTGATATTCGTGCGTCAAATAGTGACCATCACAAGTCACCACCATTTCAATATCAAGCTCTTTTGAAAGCTTAATCAAGCCCTCGTTGATCTTCGCCTGCACATCCCAGTGTGTATTCGACTTCGGATGCCCATGGTCCTGCAGCTCCAAATAATAACGATCACCCAAAATCGACTTATACCATTTGGCAATCTCACGAGCGCGATCATAATCATCTTCTTTCAGAGCAACGCCAATTTCACCGCTCGCACAACCACTCAGAACAATCAGCCCCTCGTTCAACTCCTCCAGCAAATCATGGTCAATTCGCGGCTTATAATACATTCCCTCCAGATTGGCGCGCGTCGACAGCTTCATCAAATTATGGAAGCCCGTATTATTCATTGCCAGCACGGTCAAGTGAAAACGCTGCTTATCTTTACCTGGATCGCGATCAAATCGAGAACGAGTCGCCACGTAAGTTTCAATTCCGATAATCGGCTTAATTCCCGCTTTTTTGGCAGTCTTGTAATAGTCCAAAATACCACTCATCGTGCCGTGATCGGTTACGGCGGCAGCCTCCATTCCGAGCTCCTTAACCTTATCGACCAAGTCATGAATCTTAGTCAATCCGTCCAGCACCGAGTGAAAAGTGTGATTATGAAGATGCACGAAATCTGACGGCTTTAAAGCCGCCGACGATGATTGTTCGCTTTTCCCCTCAGTCATTAATAACAATTATAGCACGCTATTGACGGCGTTGCATTGTCTCAATTAAGTGGTTGATAAAATCAGCCAACGGCGGGAAAATGTCGGCAAATTGCCCCAAAATCCAAATCAATATCGCAATCAATAACGTCGCACCCAAAGCACTTCCAAGGCCAAAGAAAATTCCGCGAACAAAATTTACCCAGTAAACTTGATGGCGAGATTTATGAAAATCAAAGAATAAATCCTCCAAAATCGCCCGACGAGCATCGTTTTCGTTATCACGAACAATTTTCTTCGCCAACTTATTTGGCTGTTCTTTGGCTGACTTTTTCACTCTTTTTTACCTTCTTCTTTGAGAAAAATTTTGAGAAAAATCCGCTCTTTGAAGCGAAGCTTTTGGCTAGCTCCACGCCAATTGAAACCGTACTTACAATTCCGTTTAAGTTAGCAATTCGCTGGCTTATCGCCTCCACGTTCTGCTGAGTTTGGCGAATTTGATGCGTTAATTTGATGATAGAAATTGTCATAGCGATCATCATGATGACAAAAATCACCATCAAAATCACTAATATAATAAGCAATCCGTTCATGCTATTTATTATACATTATTTTAGACGATCCGCCAGATGGGCGCGCAATTTATCACCGAAGTTAGGATCACGCAATCCAAAGTCGATCACCGTTTTTAGATATTCCAATTTGTCACCAGTGTCATAATAAGTGCCGTTCGTAATCTCTACGCCATAGAAATCAAATCCGTCGTCAATCATTTGTTGCATAATTGGCTGAATTGTAAACTCGCCGTTGCCGTCAAATTCTTCCTTGGCTTCGTCTAGATAGCCGAAAATTTCACCTGGAAGCAAATAGCTACTGACGCTCGCCAAATCAGAAGGCGCGTTCTCCTTGCCCGGCTTTTCAACGATATTCGTCATTTTTATAACGCCGTCTTTCACTCCTTGGCCGTTGATGACTCCATAACGATCAAATTCCGCGTCATCAATGATCTTCTTACACGACAGAACCGCTCCGTCTAGGCTTTCTGACGCCTCAATCATCTGCTTGAAACGACTTGGACTAGCCGCAATAAAGTCATCCGCAAATGTGTAAATCACAGGCTCGTCATGATGAATCAAATGTGAAGCACAGGCCAAAGGCGTTGCGTTGCCGTACGGGCCCTTCTGGCGAATATAAATAAAGTTCGCCATCTCAGCCAGATTCTGCACCGCGTCAATGAACGGCTGTTTTTTAGGACCGCCAGCGCGCAAATTAGCCAAAAGCTCTTCATTCGGCTCATCAAAATGGTCCTCGATTGCTCGCTTATTCGCGCTACCGATAATGATGATATCTTTAATGCCAGCCTCGACCAATTCCTCGACGACGTATTGGATAATCGGCTTGTCAATTAGCGGCAACATCTCCTTTGGCATGGCTTTAGTTTGTGGCAAAAATCGCGTGCCAAAACCGGCAGCGGCGATGATAGCTTTAGTTGGTTTTCTCATATTTCAGCTCCTATCCCCTATTATTTTCAGCAATTCTAAAGTCTTTCGCGAATCAGTTTTTGAGCAAGGCTTGGATTGGCTTGACCCTTAGACTTCTTCATAACTTGCCCAACCAAATAACCAATAGCCTTATCTTTTCCAGCCTTGATATCTGCAATTGACGCCGCCGAAGCTGGATCATTCAAAACCTCGTCAACAATTGTAGCAATCGCCGATTCATCAGAAACCTGCAGCAAATTCTTCTCTTCAGCAAGCTTGCGCGGATTTTTTGCGCCAGCCAGAAGCTCATTGAATAACTCCTTCGCATTCGTGCTGGAAACTTCAGACTTCTCTGTCATTTCAGCCAATTCTATCAAATCATCAACCGCCACGCGTGTAGATTCACTGTCCGTTTGCGCGTCATCTTCATCATAAGTTGTCAATGCGCTCGCAAACCAATGCGCGACTCGTTTAGCGGACGCCTCGCCCGACTTTTCCTGAACTTCCAATGTAATCTGGGCATAATCCTGGTTAGACAAAAGCGAATTGATAACAGATTTATCCAAGTTTAGCGCGCTCCATTTTTCCCTATATTCACCCGGAAGAATCGGCACTTTGGACTGAATTTCAGCAATCACCTCGTCAGTCAACACAACTGGCGGAATATCTGGATCTGGCATATAGCGATAATCCTGAGCATCCTCCTTTGACCTCTGAGAAATAGTTATCTGCTTGTCATCATTCCAACCCCTGGTCTCCTGAATAACTTCTTCGCCACGTTCCAAAATATCGACTTGGCGCTTGAACTCATACTCAGCGGCTCGCTCGACACTACGGAAGGAATTGAGATTCTTAATTTCAGCGCGCTTTCCAAGCTCTGTCGCACCCTTTTTTGCTACCGAAATATTGACGTCAAATCGCATATTTCCGTGATACAAATTACCGTAAGTCACACCTGCGTAAACCATCAATTTATGGAGTTCCGAAACGTAAGCTTTGGCCTCCTCAGCCGAATGTATATCTGGCTCAGAAACAATCTCAATCAGTGGCGTGCCAGCGCGATTAAGATCAACCAACGAATAGCCGTCATGATGTGTCAATTTACCAGCATCTTCCTCCATGTGAGCATGGTCAATTCGCACACGTTTCAAAGAATCATCTTCCAGTGGCGCATCAACATATCCAGCCAAAATAATCGGATTATACATCTGTGAAGTCTGATAGCCCTTTGGTAAATCTGGATAAAAATAATGCTTTCGATCAAATCGGCTAACGTGCGCAATCGGCGAATTCAAGGCTTTTCCAGCGCGAACCGCCAACTCAACGGCGTGCTTGTTCAAAACTGGCAACATCCCCGGCAAACCAAAGTCAATCTGATGCGTCTTGCTATTCGGCTCAGCGTCACGAGCGTCATTATCGGCCGGGCTAAATAGCTTGGTTTTCGTCGCCAGCTGAACGTGGCATTCGATACCAATTGTCATTTCATAATCATCATATACACTCATTATAATGCTCCCAAATCTTTTAATGCCTGTTCAAAACTCGCCATAGCTCGACGAAAACTCTGCGCCGTTACCGTTACGTTGGTTTCGTGGGCAATTTGATTACGCAATTTATGTGCCGCCCAAAGCCCATTTTCATCGCTCCAATATCCCTTGCGAGATTTCATACGCTCGCCCATCGTTTCGCCAGCTACGCCGCAGTCGCGCATAGCTTTGTCCAGCAACTTGTCCGCCTTCATTATCGCCATCTGCATACTTTCCGATTTTCTGGTTTCAACATTGCGCAAAATTTGCCGCCAAACCCTCTGATACATTTCCTTGTCAATTTGACCGCGACCACGAGAAGTCAATTGAATGAAAATCATCAGCAAGGCGCCGATAATCAACGCCGCAACAACTATCGCGACTATCAATCCGTCCATCAAATCTTCTCCACTTCCGAAACCAGCTTCAGCAAGTTCTTGTCCGACTTGTAATCGCCAATAAGCTGCACGCCAATTGGCAAACCTTCATCGCTATTTCCAGCTGGCGCGGCAACTGCAGGAAGTCCAGCCAAACTTGCTGGCACAGTCATAATGTCCGCCAAATACATTTTTATCGGATCGCTAGCATTCTCCCCAATCTTAAACGCAGGAGTCGGCGCAACCGGCATCAATAGCGCGTCATATTCGATAAATAACTTCTTAAATTCGTCAATTAACAGCGTCCTGGCTTTTTGAGCCTGCATATAGTAAGCGTCAAAGAATCCGCTTGACAATACGAAACTTCCTATCATAATTCGTCGCTTATTCTCAGTCACAAATCCTTCATTTCGACTACGACCGTAAAGTTCCGCCAAGGTTTTTACTTCCGCTGCTCGATGACCATATCGCACTCCGTCATATCGCGCCAAATTCGAGGACAATTCTGCTGGCACAATTATGTAATACATCGCCAGGGAATGTTTCATCATACTCAAATCTACTTCTTCAATTTCGTAACCAAGCTGCTTCAATTTCTCTGCATAATCAAGCGTTTTTTGGCGAACTTCCGCGTCCACGTCATCGGTCATACACTGTTTGACTAGACCTATTTTTTTCTTTGCAAATTCTGGCTGATTATTCCAAAAATCAGGCAAAGTCGTCATATCTTTATCATCGCGACCAGCCATAATTTCCATCACCAAATCAGTATCTTCAGCGTTCGTAGCAAAACAGCCAATTGTGTCCGTACTTGACGCCATCGCCACTACGCCATAACGACTAACCGCCCCATAAGTCGGCTTAATTCCAACCACTCCGTTAAAGCTGGCTGGCTGACGAATCGAACCGCCAGTGTCCGTACCAAGCGCAAACGGAACCACGTCGAGCGCCGTAACTACCGCCGATCCACCAGATGATCCACCAGCAACTCGCGTTTCATCTGCAGCGTTCTTAGTTGGACCGAATGCCGAGTTTTCCGTCGAACCACCGTGCGCAAAAGCATCCAAATTCGCCTTACCGATGCAAATCGCACCTTCCGCTTCCAATTTTTCAACAGCCGTTGCCTGTAGTGGCGCATTAAAGTTTTCTAGCATTTTTGAAGCGGCAGTCGTTGGCGCACCAAACGCCAAAAAATTGTCCTTCACGACAAATGGCACGCCCGCCAATCGTCCAGAAATCTCGCCAGCATCAACCTTGGCTGCACGCTCCAGCGCACGCTCTTCCGTCAAGCTAAGCAGCGCATTATACTCCTCAATTTCACGCGCTCGTCGCAACGCTTCTTTTACGTTCTCGACCGCGCTCTTGCCAATAAAATCACTAATCTTACTCATTACAATACCTGCGGAACTTTCACTTGATTATTCTGTTTTTCTGGCGCCAAATCAAGCAATTTCTCAACAGGAATCCCCGCCTGAACTTCATCTTCGCGCCAAACATTGCTCAGTCCCGTAACTTGATAAGTCGGCTCAACACCCGACACATCAAGCTCGCCCAACTGCTCAATATAGCCAATTATATTTTCCAAATCTTGGCGCAGTCCGTCGGTTTCGTCATCAGTCAATGCCAGACTACTCAAACTCGCCAAGTGCTGAATATCGCTGGTAGAAATAGTTATCATACCAATATTATACCACTAAAAAAAGCCGCCCATCAAAGTGAGCGACTTTATTTTTCCAAGTTTTATTACATTGAGTAATCTTGGTAGTTCTTGTAGCGACTGTAATCTGACGGAATAGTCTTTGCTGAGCTGCCCGTGTCGTGTGCTTTAACAGCGATTGTGATAGCGCCAGTCAATAGTACGACAGAAGAAGCCACAATCAACATCAAAGACAAAGCCTTTGACATGTTGCGACCTTTGACAATTTGGCAAATGAAGTAAGCGCTAGTAGCAACAATTGCAAGAGCTAATGCGTATGGCAAGAATTCACCCAAGTACAAACTCTTATAGAATTCGCCGCCGTCACCAACGCCGATAAACAGCAATGAGTTGATCAAAATACTTACTAATCGAGCAATCAAGTCAACGGCTGGAATAATCAAAACAGCCAAACCGCCGTAAGTTACCAATTTGTAAGCTGTTCGCTTTGTGTAGCCTTCACGCTCTGGAACAGCTTTTGATACACGTGAGAATAGAACTAGTGACAATACAGCCAAAAGCACAGCAAATACTGACGCTGCAATAATTCCTGTTCCCTGAGTTACCATTGATGGCGCGAAAAATCCGCCAACACTTCTTAATAACATTGATGTTGAATTTGTCCACAAACCAAACACCTTGGTTATGATGTCAATCAGCAACATAATTGAAATAATCGCTGAACCCATTGCCAAAGCGTATTCCAAGGTCAGCATCTTTGCCTTGCCCTTATTCGGGTCTTCATATGCGTATTGTGGATATGCTTGGTAAGCATTTGGTTGCATCGGCATTTCTGGTTGCGCGACGTTTGTTGGCTGTGGTTGTTCTTTTGTTGCCATAATCCCTCCTAATCTAATAATATTTTTATTCTACATCGTATGACGAATTTCTGCAATTAAATCACGCAGTTCTGCCGCTTTTTCAAATTCCAAATTAGCACTATGTAATTCCATTTGCGCCGTCAGATCTTTAATCAAAGCCGGATATTCGTCTTTTGGAATTTTCTTCAGGTTAAGCTTTGGCTTTTTATCAGACTCTTTCTGCGGGATAATCGAGCGTAAACCGTCGTCAATTTTCTTCTGAATAGTTTGCGGCGTAATATTATGCTCTTCGTTATATTTCTGCTGGATCGCTCGACGTCGATTCGTTTCGTCAATTGCTCGACGCATACTATCCGTAACATTGTCGCCGTACATAATAACTCGCCCATCAACGTGCCGCGCCGCTCGCCCAATCGTCTGAATTAGCGCCTGCTCACTACGCAAGAAACCTTCCTTGTCGGCGTCCATAATTGCCACCAAACTGACTTCTGGAAGGTCCAGACCTTCGCGCAATAAATTAATTCCAACCAGCACGTCATACTTTCCAAGTCGCAAATCTTTCAGAATATCGCCACGCTCCAGCGTATCAATTTCGCTATGCAAATACGCCGTCCTCACGCCGTTTTCCGTCAAATAAGCGCTCAAATCCTCCGCCATTCGCTTGGTTAGTGTCGTCACCAACACGCGATGACCTTTCGCAATCGTCTGGCGAATTTCCTCCATCAAATCATCAACTTGCCCATCGGTTGGTCGAACTTCAATCGGCGGATCAAGCAACCCCGTCGGCCGAATAAGCTGCTCAGCTGGCTTTGGTGAATGAGAAAGTTCATAATCTCCCGGCGTGGCGGAAACGTAAATTGCCTGATGAATATGCTGATTGAACTCGTCAAATCGAAGCGGGCGATTGTCCAATGCGCTCGGAAGGCGAAAACCATGCTCAACCAAAACTTCCTTACGGGCACGATCGCCGTTGTACATTCCCCGAACTTGCGGCAATGTCATATGCGATTCGTCAACCAAAAGCAACCAATCGTCCGGAAAATAATCAATCAAAGTCGCAGGCTGCTCGCCAGGTTCTCGGTCGGTCAAATAGCGCGAATAATTCTCAATCCCCTTCACGAAACCAGTTTCCTTCAGCATCTCCAAATCATATTTGGTGCGCTGACTTAGCCTTTGCGCCTCTAAAAACTTGCCATTATCTTCAAACCATTTCAGTCGTTGATTAAACTCATTCTCAATTCCGACAATCGCTTTTTCAATTCGCTCGCGTGGCGTCGAATAGTGGCTGGACGGGAAAATTGTCAATTGGTCTGGACGATCCAAAATTTCACCAGTCAAAGGATCAATCTTCGTTAGCCGCTCAATTTCATCGCCAAAGAATTCCACGCGAACCGCAGTATCTTGACCTGCTGGGAAAATATCCACAACATCGCCGCGCACCCGAAAAGTTCCGCGCGCAAAATCGACGTCATTGCGCTTATACTGAATGTCTGTTAACAATCGGATAAACTTGTCCTGAACTCGGCGCTCACCAACGGTCAATTTAATAGCCATATCGGCGTAAGTTTCTGGCGAACCAATGCCGTAAATACAACTCACGCTCGCCACGATAATTACGTCGCGGCGCGTAAGCAGCGCGGAAGTTGCCGCGTGCCTAAGCCGATCAATCTCGTCGTTGATCTTCGAATCTTTCTCGATGTAAGTGTCGCTTGAAGCGATGTACGCCTCTGGCTGGTAGTAGTCAAAATAGCTAACAAAATAGTGGACTTCATTGTCCGGAAAAAATTCCTTAAACTCAGAAAAAAGTTGCGCCGCCAAAGTCTTATTATGAGCCAAAACCAGCGTCGGCGCATTGCGCTCGGCAATAATATTCGCCATCGTAAACGTCTTCCCCGAACCAGTCACGCCCAGCAAAGTCTGCTCGCGCTGACCTTTTTCCAAGCCATCGACCAACTGAGCAATTGCTCGCGGCTGATCGCCAGTGGGCTGATATGAAGAAGAGAGGCGAAATTTATTCACCTCTCTATTTTACTATATTTATGAAAACTAGTCTTGATTATAAGTTTGAGACGAGCCAGAAACTTCACATTTGCCGTCAACCAAGCGGCTCGGAACCGACGCAGACTTCAAGTCTGAGCACGGCATGCCACCTTGCTGCGTGCCCGCAACAATTGCAATTTCACCAGTGCCGTTCTTTGGTCCGATAATAGTATAGGCGTTCGTCAAGCCATATACTGCCGCATATTTTCCGTATGCACGGTCGATGATTGGCTCATACACAGAACCTTCACGCTCTGGAATTGGCTGACCTACCTTAGACTTCAAGAACTTCTTCAAAGAACTGTCAATATCTAATTTATCAACATCACTTGCTGAAGTTAAACGAATGCCCGTACCGTCGCCTTTGGTTCGGAAATCTTTATATTCTTTCTTTGCCTCATTTGATGGCTCCTCGCCTTCACCGCGAGTTTTTTCCAGTGAATCAGATGAGTCTTTCTTTGTTTGGCTAGTTTTTACTGAAGCGCTAGAATCCTTATCTTTATGCATAGCGCCAGCAATTATCCATGTCGCCATAGCTACGATAATTATACCCATAATAACCACCACAACGATCAGCCACTTGTTTGTTGTTGATTTATTTTCCATTAGAAAACCTCCATTTAGATTGTGCTTTGATTGTATATGATGAATTATTTGCCGTCAACGTATTGTAACCATAGGCATTTTATGATATAGTAGTAAAGTTAAAATCATAAAATAAAAAGGATAATGATGACACCGAAAAATGTTTGTATTCCGCGCGAATTGCAACTTCAGGCTGCGATGTTCAGATTAGGAAAAGTCGATGACGAAATCCATGCCGGCTATGAAATTCTCCAAAAATATCATAAAACCGTGACTTTTTTTGGATCAGCCAGGATAACTGAAGATAACGAATATTACCAAAAAGCCAAAGACTTAGCATTTCAATTAGCTAAAGAAGGCTACACAATAATCACTGGCGGTGGCGGCGGAATTATGGAAGCGGCAAACCGCGGCGCCATGGAAGCTGGCGGAAAATCAGTCGGATTCAATATTCGCTTGCCACACGAACAATCATTAAACAACTACACGACAGATTCGTTCGCATTCACTCACTTCGCACCACGAAAAATCGTTATGACGCTTCTGGCTGACGCGTACGTTTGTTTCCCTGGCGGATTCGGTACAATGGATGAAATTTGTGAGATTATCACATTGACACAAACTAAGAAAATGGCGCCCGTGCCGATTGTCTTATTTGATAAAAAATTCTGGGGCAAATGGGATGATTTTGTGCGCGAAAATATGCTTCCAAATAAGCTAATTTCTGACGGCGATGAAAAAATCTACACAATTACCGAAGATATTCCAGAGGTGGTTAATTTAATTAAAAATCAGCGAACTTGTTGCGACCGATAGTTATTTCTTAGGTTTCGGCTCAATCCAACAAATTCCACCCTGGCAAACCACTCGCTCTACGGCTGGATTGTACGTGCGCGGGTGGTTTTTATATCGGCGCGTAATCTCAAATCCCAGGCCTCGCTTGCCATACGTTGTTTGCTGCTTTCCCAGAGGTAACTGGCAATGATAATTATTTATAATATCAATTGGATTAAACGAAATCACTTGCCCATCAACGTCCAAAAGCACCCATTCAGAGGCCTTGAACGGCGCCCATTTGTCTACTTTCGGCGCAATAGCCATTAGTGATTGATAAATTTCTTCTGCCGTAGCGTTTGACGGATCCAAGCCTAGAGAGCGAATAATCGAGTGCGCTCTAGCCAATATCTCCGCAATCAATCGCACATCACTGTCATCCCTAGTCATCTGCCTGAGCTCGATTAATGCTCGACGCTTTTTCACGTCACCGCCCAACAATTTTCCCAAATTTTGCGCCATTATAATTCCCTTTCTTGAATTGGCATAGCATGAAGCACCGTGCCAGCATATAAAATTCCAGCCTTTGCTCCAATTTTCATAACCACCGAACTAGCATTCGCGCTGCCCATAATTACAGAGTTTTTCAAGTTGCCACTTCGCGCCCATTCGCTCAAAAATCCCGACGCAAACGCATCTCCAGCGCCAGTTCTGTCAATTGACGGCCTGTCGTCGTACATTAGCGCTCGCACGATAGTTTTTCCATCGCTTGCAATTGAGCCATTTACTCCATCCGTCACCAAAACGACCGGAACTAATCTCAAGCCTCTTCTAACCAAGGCCTCTAAGTCCTCGCCAGACACCAATTGTTGCATTTCCTCTTTATTAAGCGTCAAAACATCGACATCAGACAAAAGTCCCAGCAATTTATCCTTTTGTGCCAATTCTTTCTTCCCGGGATTAAAACAGATTTTCATATCACGGCGCTTGGCTTGCTGGAATAATTTGTGAAGCATCGGCATATTTCCCGCCAAAGTTGAAACGTATAGCCAATCCGCGTCCTCTTCAGACAAATCAAAATCCGCCTCATGATAATGTGTCGAAGCGCCGCGGTATGTTAAAATTGTTCGCTCGCCATTTGAAGCCAATAGCAACACCGAATATCCCGTACTGTATTTTGGCGAATATCGCACCAAATGCGTGTCAATATTTTCCTTGTCCAAATCTGCAATTACCGCTTGCCCCGCTGGATCATGACCGATTGCCCCCATAAAACTAGCATAATGACCTTGCCTGGAAAAAGTTACCGCGGCGTTTGTAGCGCCACCGCCAGTCGAAAAATGGATCTGGTTTACGTCGGCTTTCGCCCCCAAATCCAGTCGCGCAAAACAGTGTTCCGGACTTTCACAAACTGGCGTCAGTGCGTCTGATTGACTTAAAAATACGTCTTGGATCGCCGCACCAACGGTGATGATTTTCGCCATTAAACCACCGCCTTTCGTACGGAATTAAATGCCTTAATCTTCGACTCCACCACTTCCTGTACGGCGGCATAAACTGGCGGCATTAATTTAACGATAGCATACTCATTTGGATTTTCTCGCAAGGTTTTCTCCAAGGTCGTTCGGAAAGCGTAGCGCATATCAGAATTGATATTGATTTTAGAAACGCCAATTTTCGCAGCGTCCTCAAAATAATGCAGTGGCGTGCCAGACCCACCGTGCAGCGAAATCTGACAATGAATCGCCTCGCGAATGTTAGCCAACAAGTCCAAATCCAACACTTTCGGAACTGGATATTTGCCGTGCAAATTGCCAATCGCCGCCGCAAAAGTGTCAATTCCAGTCGCCTCGACAAACGCACGCGCACCCTCTGGCGTAGAGAAAGTCTTTTTTATTTCCTCATAATTTATATCTTCCGTATGAACATTTGAACTTCCGCCAAAATAATGCGGCTCAGATTCCACTAGCGCGCCAGTAAACTTGGCATATTCAACAACCTCACGAGTTTTGGCAATAATTTCCTCGTCTGAAGCGTCGTGATTCGCCTGAGAAATATCAATATGGACAAACTCATATCCAGCGTCAATCGCTCGCTTACAACCCTCAACCGTCGGACCGTGGTCCAAATTCAAATACATTTCAATTCCGTACTCAGTCTTATAATTGTCCACCAAATCACGGACGTTCTCTAGACCCATGGCCTTCACTTCGGCGTCAGAAACCTCAACCAACACTGGCGATTGGAGCTTTTGTGCCGCGCGTGCCACCGCAATCAACGTCTCTTGATTGTCAATATTAAACGCCCCAACCGCAAAACGCTGCGCTCGTGTTCGCTGCATTAAATGACGCGCCCGCGTCGTGTTTTTCCGAATCTCTGAAATCGATAATCCCATACTGCCCCCTAAAATACTTATGGTAATTATATCAATTACCGCCCGCTATGCCAAGAGAATAGTAGCTCCTGGCGGGTTTTTCACTGGAGAAAATTGACAACACTACGAACAATTGAATCAACGTCCAGGCCGTGCTTTTTCCACAATTCAGACATTTTACCCGACTCGCCAAACGCATCATTAACGCCAATTCGCTTCATCTTCACGGGCAAATTCTCACTAAGAACTTCTGCCACGCTTGAGCCAAATCCACCAGAAATCTGCCCTTCTTCCGCCGTAATAACAGCTTGGCATTTTTGAGCCGCGTCAAGCACAGCGTCCTCGTCCAGCGGCTTAATCGTCGGAAAATGAATCACTTCCGCCTGAATGTCATATTCATTCGCAAGCTTTTCCGCTGCCAACAGTAATTGATAAGTCATCACGCCAGTTCCAAACAAGGCAACGTCTTTGCCGCGCCTCAGCGTATAGCTTTTTCCAATCTCAAAAGTAGATTGATTCAGGAATAGCGGTGTTTTTTCTCTTGGCAATCTTACGTAATTTGGGCGTTTATCTCCAGCCATTGTCGCCGCGATCAGCTTGGCTTCATTAGCATCACCGGGCGCCAAAACCACCATATTAGGCAAGCTTCGCATCAGCGCAATATCTTCCAGCATTTGATGTGTCGCACCGTCTGGACCGACATTTAACCCGGCATGAGAACCCACCAGCTTAACTGGCTGATTGTTCAGACAAATAGTCGTTCGAATCTGCTCCCAATTGCGACCCGGACTAAACGCCGCATAACTAGCTGCAAACGGAATATTTCCCATAGCCGCCAATCCAGACGCCACGGTAACCAAATTCTGTTCTGCTACGCCAACTTCAATTGCCCGAGGTTTCCCGATTTCCTCATAAAACTTGCCAAAGCCAACGCTCTCCATTAAATCCGCACTCAGCGCCACCACCAAATTATTTTTCTTCGCAATATCCACCAAGCCTTCGCCAAAACCCATCCGAATTGCCGCAAGTTCCAAATTCTGCCAATTTTCCATTAAGAAACTCATTTGCCATTCCCTTCGCTTAATTGAGAAAGCGCCCGCTCCGCTTCCTCGACGTTTGGAGATTTTCCATGCCAACGGTAATCGTATTCCATAAAATCAACGCCACGACCAGGAATTGTATGCGTAATTATCACGCTCGGCTGCCGAGAATTCTTTGCCTTGTCAATCGCCTGAATTATCGCCAAATGATCATGTCCGTCAATTTCCTGCGCGCCCCAGCCAAAGCTTCGCCATTTATCCGCCAAATCACCCAGCGGCATCACCTTTTCCGTATCGCCACCAATTTGAATATTATTTCTATCAACAATCGCAATTAAATTCGCCAGATTATATTTTTTCGCAAACATCGCCGCTTCCCAAATATTCCCTTCATCCAGCTCGCCATCACCCAAACTACAGTAAACGAACCGCTCAGAATTGCCACCCAAATATTGTAGTGAATACGCCATGCCGGCCGCCTGACTTAGACCACATCCCAGAGGACCGCTAGTTGTTTCAATTCCCGGTAAGCCGCCGCGTTCTGGATGACCCTGAAGCCTGGAACCAAATTTTCGCAAATTAGCCAACTCTTTTTTATCGAAAAATCCTCGCTCCGCCAGCGTGGCATATAAAAGTGGCGCATAATGACCGTTGCTCATTACGAAAATATCCCGATCTTCCCAATTAGGATTCTCAGGATCTAGTCGCATGGCATGAAAATACAAAACCGCCATAACATCAGCAAAACCCAAACACCCAGCAGAATGCCCTGAACCAGCCGCTGATAATTCGCGAATAACAGATCGACGTAATTTCTGTGATATTTTCTTCAATTTCACTATTTGGTCGACATTCATTAAAGCACGCTCGTTTTATTAATCTCCTGTTGCAATCTGGAGAAAATAGTGCGCGGATCTGAAGATTTCTGAATAACGCCGCCAACGTTCAAAACGTTAACGCCGCCCTGAACCAAACTGTACGCATTGTCCACCGCCACTCCGCCGTCCCAGCCGATTTCAACATTAGGATTAATAGCTTTAATAAGTCGTATTTTTTCTAGTTGCATAAGACTAGCAGTTCCACCAAATCGTCCCAGCTCACCGCTAAAAATCATCACATGATCTGCTATTTTTATCAATTCCTCAACGGTTCGTGGCACTGTCGGCTTTAATAGCGCCAGCCCAGCCATAATTCCAGCTTGACGAATCTGCATAAGCGCAGTCTTCACATCCCCCGTCGCCTCTGCGTGAATAATAATCATATGAGGTCTTAGGGCAATCAACTTCGGAACGTATTCAGCAACATCATTAACCATTGCGTGAATATCAATCATCCAACCCTCTGGCGCCCATAATTCTGGAATTCCAATAGTCAAAGTTGGAGCAAATTCGCCATCAGAAATATCAATATGCACACGCTCAACAAGCCCAGTTATTTTATTAACTTGCTCTTTGTATTGTTCGGCATTTTCTGCCAAAATTGCTGGTGCGATTACAGAATTACTCATGACAATTCATCCAATTGCGCATTACGCCTGTTAAATCGCGGGGCGTTCGCGTAAGGAGTGTTTAGCCACGTTTCCACAATTCCCTTCCACGCCGATTCGTTATCTTCCAAAACTCGCGCCGGCAAACACAGAACATTCGAATCGTTATCTTGGCGTGTCATTTTTGCCTCAAACGCATCCCAAATCACGCTGGCACGGATCCCCTTAAAGCGGTTCGCCGCCATGCACATTCCTTGACCGCCGCCGCAAATTAATATCGCACGCGGGTCTTTGCTATCATCACCAATAACCTTCAACGCCGCCGCCTGCGCGAATTGCGGAAAATCGTCATCAGGATTTAATTCTACACCGCCGACGTCTTGAACGTCATAGCCATTTTTAACCAAATAGGCAAAAACTTTTTCCTTCAACATAAAGCCGCGATGATCAGATCCGAGGTAGATTTTCATAATTTTAGTATAAGCGTTTTCGGTGATTTTTGCAAGGGAAAGTTAGGCATTTTATCAGAGGTAGAGTGTAGCTATTTGACAAAGAGTATTGACATTTTGTGGCGGGTATGATATATATATCAGCTTTTCAAACCGTGAAAAGCGACTCCCGGGGAGTTCACCCCGGTTGAGGTCGCGGTTCTGAAAAGCCGCACCTCAAAATCTTCCCTAGGAGGGAAAATAATGTCTACCGAGTTTCTGACTACGATCGTGAGCATCGCGCTCATCGCTGGGCTGTTTGTCGTCTCCGTCATGGAGCTCTACAAGCGTCGACTGGCGAAGTCGGCGCTGTCCGCGTCCGCGATGTGCGCAGCGCTGCATGTCGCGTTCGTCTACCTGGCCTGGTCGGAGCTGGCGATCGCATACCTGAACGCGCCCCTGAGTGCACGACGATGGGAGGTGGAGCCCCCGTCGATTTCGTTGCTGCCTACCGCAGCATACGACGCTTCGGCCTGGGCGTCGGTTATCTTCTTTACGCTCGCCATCGTGCTCGGGGCCATTGAATGGAAGCTCAGGAAAGCCGCAGAAAAGGAGATGGCGGCCTTCTTGAAGTACATCCTCTTTGGGGTCAATGAGCCCGAAGAGAATAAGTCCGAGGAGGACTGAGATTGAGATGCTCCGCGCCAGCAGAAGGCGCGAGACAATAAATATTCTGTGAAACCGTCGGAAATCCCGGCGTCCCCGCACTGTCATAGTGCGGGGTTATTTCCTTTTTGGAAGATGTCCTTATTCACTCTTTTTCAGATAATACGCCACATCCGCCACTAGTTCAACCAGCCGGTTCGAATAGCCCCATTCATTGTCATACCAGACCATAACCTTGATCAAATTACCGCCAACTACCTTCGTCAATGGAAGATCGACAATTCCAGAATACGAATTGCCAATGAAGTCACGGCTCACCAAAGGTTCCTCAGAAACACCCAAAATGCCTTGATAGAAATTACTCTGGGCGGCTTTTTTGAACGCGTCATTTACCTGCTCGACAGTCACATCACGTCGCAGAAGCGCCGTCACGTCACTAAGCGACACCACTGGAGTCGGTACGCGCACGCTAAGTCCGTCAAACTTTCCAGTTAGCTGCGGCAAGGTTTTAGTTACAGCAATTGCGGCGCCAGTCGTAGTCGGAACAATGTTTTCGGCGGCGTTACGACCTTCCCTGAGGTCCTTGGATGGCGCATCCTGAAGCTTTTGACTAGCCGTATAACTATGCACCGTCGTTAGCATTGACTTTTCAACACCAAACTCCGCGTCCAAAATCGCCATAACCGCACCCAAAGAATTGGTCGTACAGCTAGCATTAGAAACAATTGGCGTCGCGTTTTTTACCTTGTCATCGTTAGTTCCCAAAACAATCGTATCGACTCCCTCAGACTTCGTCGGACCACTGATAACCACACGCTTTGCGCCAGCCGTTAAGTGCTTGCCCGCGCCATCTTTATCGGTGAAAAATCCCGTCGATTCAATCACCACATCAATATTCAAATCTCGCCACGGCAGATTTTCTGGATCTTTCTCAGCCAGCACCTTAACCGACTTGCCCTCAATAATCAGTTCGTTTTCCGTAAAATCAACTTGACGTCCGTACTCGCCGTAATTGCTATCATGCTTCAACAAATACGCCAAAGTTTTCGTGTCGGTCAAATCATTGATCGCAACAATTTCCAAGTCGCTTCGCTCGTTCGCAATCTTAAACGCATTGCGTCCGATTCGCCCGAAGCCGTTAATTGCTATTCTCGTTACAGCCATATCGCCCTCCCTGTTAGATATTTTCGCTTTAGCTTTTCTTAATTATACTACAAAGTTGTATAATATAAACATGACGCGCGAAGAGTTATTATCAATCGCTGAACAAAAATACGACGAAGTGCCAGTATTGGTTTTGGCGAGCGCAATCGATTACGCCACGGAAAAGCACGCTGGACAAAAGCGCAAAAGTGGCGAACCCTACATTAATCACCCATTGGCGGTGGCAGGAATTCTAATTGAATGGGGTATGGATATTGATACGGTTGTGGCGGGAGTTTTACACGACACTGTCGAAGATACCGACGCAACTTTGGACGATTTGGAAAGTTTGTTTGGACGCGATGTGGCATTTCTGGTGGATGGCGTAACTAAAGTTTCACAAGCTCGCGCCGGGATGCGAAATTTGGATAGTTATTTGCCGCACACGAAGGACAATTTGACCAAGTTGATGATTGCCGTGGGCGAAGATGTGCGCGTGATAATTATCAAGCTAGCCGACCGTCTGCACAACATGCGAACCTTGCAATTTATGACGCCAGAAAAGCAGAAAAAAATCGCCAGAGAAACAATTGAGGTTTTTGCGCCGCTGGCCGACCGCTTAAATATGGGACGAGTTCGTGTTCAATTGGAGGAGCTGAGCTTTAGATATTTGATGCCGAAAGCTTTTCAAGAAACCAAAAATTTGATGGATAGTCGACTGAAAAAATCGCAACGAAAATTGGATCACGTTCGCCGCGAAGTTGAAGCGCGACTGAAGGCAGAAAAGCTGGTTTTCCAGATGGACGGACGCGTTAAGAGTGTTTATAGTCTGTTTAAGAAATTGGACAAAGTTGGCGATATTGATAAGATTTATGATTTGATTGCCCTAAGGATAATTGTCGACGATTTATCGACTGGATATTTGGTTCTGGGAATTTTACACGATATGTATCAGCCGATGTACGAGAGGATTAAAGATTACGTTGCCAATCCAAAGCCAAATGGCTATCAAAGCTTGCATACAACCGTGCAAACTCCGAGCGGACAAATTGTCGAGTTCCAGATTCGAACCAAAGAAATGCACGAATATGCTGAGCGTGGTTTGGCCGCCAGCTTCCATTATAATGAGCAAAAATTGACCGATGCCTATAAAAAAGGAAAAATCGGAACTATGCCAGCCGATTTGTCGTGGATTCGCGAACTTCAGGAAGCCGCCGCTTTAATTAGCGAAGGAAAGCGATTCGACTCCAACAAATTCCGAATGAAGCTGTTTTCTGATAGGATTTTCGTATATTCACCAAAGGGCGACATTTATGATTTGCCTCGCGGAGCGTTTCCCTTGGATTATGCCTACCGAATTCACTCCGATATCGCGGCGCGCGCAAGTGGTTTTAAGATCAACGGCGTAATGAAGCCGTTCAATTACAAATTACAGCACGGCGACACAATTGAAGTCTTAACAAGCAAATCCGCTCGTCCGAAACCAGATTGGCGGGACGTCATAATTACACCACACGCCAAAGATAAATTGCGCTTACAATTGTCCCGCTCAAACGGCATTTTACAACAATTAACTGGCGGCGTTTCCTCGTTCTTCCGACACAAGTAGCGCTCGCCAGTCTCTTGGTTTTAATCAATAATCAAACGTGATTTATTTTTCGTTCCAACGAGTAATTGACTCGCGGATAATTTGCTTTGCCCTTTCTACATCACCAAAGCCCTTGACTACTGTCGAGCCAGGCTTCTTCAAATCCTTGTAGTGACTGAAGTGGTGCTCAATTTGCTTCAACAATTGCGGAGGTAGGTCTTCTAGTGAGTTGATTGCGTTGCCGGTGTTTCGGTCGTCGGCTGGCACAACGATAACCTTGTCGTCAACTTCATTATCGTCAACAAATTCCAACACGCCGATAACTTTTGCTTCCATAAAAATACCGGTTGTCAGCGGTTCGTCGGTGATAATTAGCGCGTCCAATTCGTCGCCATCTTCATCCAAAGTTTGTGGAATGAAACCGTAGTTTGTTGGCTTTGCAAAAATAGCTGGCTCAACACGATCCAACTGCATCACTGCAAGCTCACGATTCCACTCAATTTTATGACTTGATCCCTGTGGAATCTCAACAACTACATTTACGATGCCGTTATCGACATCACCAGGTGTTAAAATTTGATTAAAATCCGCCATTTTTTACTCCTCTCTGGCTTTTTCTTGTAAATATTCACGAATCTGCACCGCTGCCACCGCACCTTCACCAACCGCCGAAGCGATTTGCATAGTTGCTCCCGAGCGTACATCGCCAGAAGCAAAAACGCCAGGAATATTAGTGTGCAGATGTTCGTCAGTAATGATGTGTCCGCCCAAATCCAGCTCAACGTCCGAGTTTGTCAGGAATTGCGTGTTCGGAATTAGCCCGATAAATACAAACAATCCATCGGCAGTAAACTCTTTCTGCTCGCCGTTTTGGGTCGATTTAACGCCGTAAAACTTATCGTCCTTGACAATAATTTCATCAGTCGTTGCACCGATGTGAACGGTAATTTTTCCATCATCGACATACTTCTGCAAATCTTTTTGCAAGATGTCACTGACGCGCAACTTACTGCGAACTAGCAGATCAATGTGGCTAGCGTATCGCGTCAAAAATATCGCCTCTTGCACCGCTGAGTTTCCGCCACCGACAACGATTAGATTTTTATCACGATAAAACGCACCGTCGCAAGTCGCACAGTAATGCACGCCTCGACCATATAATTCATCTTCGCCCGGAACACCTAATTTGCGATGATTCGAGCCAGTCGCTAGCAAAACTGACTTCGCGCGAACAGATTGACCGTCAATTGTCAGCTCCAATTCGCCATCAACTTGCTTCAATTCCGTCACGTCACCATACTCAATCTTCGCACCAAATCGCTCCGCCTGTTGTTGCAATTCAGATGCCAACTTCATTCCAGTAACGCCTTCAGCAAATCCAGGATAATTGTCAATTTGATCAGTAATCGCCGCCATTCCGCCGACCACGCCACGCTCATATAGCGTCGTGTCGACATCTTCGCGCGACAAGTAAATTGCCGCCGTTAACGCGCTTGGACCAGCGCCAACAATAATAACATCTTTAGACATTGAAACCTCGCGATCGATAATATTGCTTCATCACTTCTGGCATTTCTGGCTCTGGAATATCGGCTGGCTTTTCAATAGCCATCACCACGAACTTAAGCGGAGAATTTGCAGGAATTTTATCACCCTGCGCCTTGTCGCCATAAGCCTTATCGGCTGGAATTGTTAGTTCACGCACGCCGCCAATTTTCATACCAATCAAACCCTCTTTCCAACCCTGAATGACTGCAGTATTTGCTGGTCCGTCCATATTGAGCGGGGCTTTCAACTTACCGTCAGCAATTGATTGATCGAAAATCTCACCCTTAGCGTTCCAGCCAATGTAATAAACAGCCAATTTGGTGTCGTCCTTAACCTCAGCGCCTTCGCCCTCAACCAAATCTTCCTTAACAAGCTCTTTCACGTCACCGGCTTCAAACGCACCAACTCGTGAGCTAAACTCAGAAAACTTGCCGTAATATTTTTGACTCAATTCATTAGCCTGAGCCTCTACTTTCTTTTTTCGCTCGTTAGTAGCCTTGGTGTATTCATCCTGAGCTTTCTTAAGCGCGGCTTGGTCCTTGGCCTCATTTCCAGGAGCTACCATCATAGCGACAAATCCGCCAACGGTCCCTAAAAACATCATGCCGGCAATAACCCAAATACCTATTCTCTGGCCTTTTGTAGTTGCCATATTCCTCCTTTATTTACTTTTCAATTATAGCAATTTTTATCAAGCGCAACAAATCACATTAAACCTGAGCGGCGTCAAATTCTTCCGCAGCCATCGCGGCAATCTCCTCAATAATCGGCGCAATGTCTCTGTCTTCCAGCGTCCGCTCAGCGCTCGTAAACTTTACATTCAAAGTTGCAGTTTTTGTCGAATCGTCATTTTTTGGCTGATATATCGCAATCGGCGTTATGCTAATTTGTAACTCGCCGTGTTTTTTTGCAACTTCTTCAGCGCAAGCATAAACCTTCGCATAATCAACATTCGAATCCATTTTCAATGAAATATCTCTGGCGGTCGACGGAAAACGACTTAACGGCTGGTAATTATAGTCCTGATTTTTACTCAGATTTTCCTGCAATTTTTCAATATCAATAGAAAACGCCGCTGTATAATCTGGCAATTTGAAGTTGCGTCGAGCAGACTGAACCAGCTCGCCAACAATTCCCAAATTGTCGCCATTCTTCGCCACAATCCAAGCGCTGCGTTTCGCATCAAACGGCGCTGGAACGTTGCCGTCAGATTCCGCAATCTTCACAAAATCAACCTCAACGCTCAAATCCTTCATCAGCCTTTCAGCAATTTGCCTCACCTTATAAAACGGCGCTCCAGCTTGAGGTTTTTTATTCGCGTAAACTCCGTCAATAAAAGTCTTTTCAATCGGCAAATTCTCATTATTAAGTCCTAATTTCTTATCGTGAATTTTACCAATTTCAAACAGTATAAATTCGTCATGTCCAGATTTTATATTGGCGTGAACTTTATCCAGCAAACTCGGCAAAATGCTAATTCGGTAATATTGCAAGTCTGGACTAAGCGCATTACTCAAGCGATACGCACGGATCGGATCTTGCTCGGAATTTTTCAAAACGCGCTCATGAACAAAACTATACGTCAAAACTTCGTTCGCTCCAGCTCGCGACAAACTTTGACGAATTCTCTGTTTCAATTCACGACGCTCATTCTTCGGCGCAGGCTTAATGCTTCGCTCTGGCAAATGACGCGGCAATCTGTCAAAGCCATATAATCGCCCAACTTCCTCAACGATATCCTCAGGAAGCTCAATATCTGTTCGCCAAAATGGACTGTAAACCATCACGCCAGCTTCGCCATATTTATTACCATCGTCAACGATAAATTCAACGTTCTTTAGTAGAGATTCAATCTCATTCTCTGCAAAGTCAACACCCAGACGTTCTTCGACAAACCCCTTAGGAATCAACAATCCACCGTGCCAGTGCTTACCATCGACCAAAACTCGTCGCAATGAAGAATGATTCTTAAATAGCATAGGACTAGCTTGCTCACCACCAACCATACCAATTAACCATTTTAAGACAGGGTCAATTTGTGCTGGCGACTGCCCCTTATTAAACCTAGTCAGGGCGTCAGTGAAAATTCCATGGCGCATAGCCGTACGTCGCAGTGCGTACATGTCAAAATTGGCACATTCAAGGACAATATTCTTCGTTTCAGCCGAAACTTCAGTATCAACTCCGCCCATAATTCCAGCTAGCCCAATCACACCTTCGCCGTCAGCAATCACAATATCGTCAGCCGTCAATTCATATTCCTTGCCATTAAGCAAACCGACTTTCTCGCCATCGCGCGCCATTCGTACGCCAAGTTTATGCCCGCGCAATTTGTCATAATCATAAGCGTGAGTCGGCTGTGCCGTCATAAACATCACGTAGTTTGTCGCGTCAACAATATTGTTAATTGACTTTCCGCCCATCGCCACCAATTGACATTGCAGCCACAACGGACTTGGATGAATATCTACATTTTTTATAGCAATCACAGAGAATGCGGGCGCAAGCTCATTAGCTTCATTAAACACTTCAAGCTCTAAGCCATCGCTATCTGCAAATTCTTGAATAGCATTATACCAGTCAGGACTATTAAACTGCTGATGAAAAATGCCAGCAATCTCGCGCGCCACACCAAGTTGCCCAAAACAATCCGGCCTGTGCGTAAACATCTTATTCTCAATTTCCAGCACGTAATCATCCAGCCCAAACACTTCCGCAAAACTTGCACCAGCCTGAAGTGTAACGCCCGCCGGAATATCACGCTCATTGATCTCAATAATTCCCTCGTGATCCGCACCAATCGCCAACTCGTCAGCCGCCGCCAGCATGCCCTGGCTTAAGATTCCACGCAGCGGTCGCGCATCCAGCACGAACGGCTCGGCGTCATCAAAACTTGCTGGGACGGTGCTTTTTGGCGGCAACCAAATTGCCCACATACCAGCATGAACATTCGGCGCACCGCAAACCACTTGCACGTAACCATTGTCATCCCTTGGAACGTCCGCTACGCCACCATCGTCAATTTTAGTCACGCTCAAACGATCCGCATTCGGGTGCTTTTCACACTCAACAACTCGCACGATGCGCGCGCCACCATATTTGGCTTTCAGGTCAATCACTTCCTCGACACCACCAAGCTGCTGATTGACACGCGACACCAGCTCATCAACTGGTGGCAACTCAAAATTAATCAATTGTTTTATAAGATTTAAGCTAACTTTCATACTAATATAATTATATCATCTTACCAGCAAGTAATCGACCTTAGAAAACTACAAATAACAAAGGTAAAATTGCTCTAGGGCAAAATACAGCCATCCTTGAGCAGGCGGGAGATAATCCTCAAGGACACCCCTCTTCGCACTCGGAGAGGGGTCATTCCCTGAATTATAATATAGCTATGGATTACGATAGATATCTAGAATTGCAAACCCGCCTAGAATGGTTTTATGATTTTCATCCAGAGTTTTTTAATGATATTTCGCCCGAACAGAAGAAACTACTACAGAATACATTCCTGTACGATATGCCCGACGAACACTATCCGGAGTCATTGCAGGATTTTTATGATAAAAATATTGACAATCAGCCAGCACTTCAGAATGATATACTCTTAGCGGTAGATGCTTTATATAAAGCGGCGGGAGCTGGAAGCTTGTTTGATTATGATAAATAAAGCCTCTCTTCGCATAAACACACCACCAAGCTTATAAGATATAGTTTAACTTCCATGCTGATATAATAAACCTATGATTCATAAGCTATACTCTGCCTACGATTTACCAGCAGACCACGACACGTGCCACTTGTTTGAACATCTGATTATTAGGCGATTCTTAAAGAAAACGGAAAAAGCTGGCGGTAACCGAGCTTTTGTTGGAGAGTTGGACGGCACGACTAGCGAATCAAGCGTATTTTTTACGTCCGCACTATTCACAAGCGAGTCTAATACATTATTTGAAGAAATCATCAACGATATTACGCCTTTTGAAAAGCCTCTTATTCAACAGTCCATCTCACACATAGAAGCCGAGATGCAATCCAACATTGATATAACAGACATGACGCTACTACAAGAACAGCTCGCTCTTTGTCAAAAATATTTTATCGATAGTCAAAAAACCATTCCCAGCAATTCACACCCAAAATCTAAGATTTCTCCTCTTAAAATCAGCCATAGTCCGAAGGATTTTACAGACGTTAAGATTGCTGTAGAAATCGCCGACGCCAGCGATGAATTGACTGCCGCATTTTTCTGCACATATCCAATACTTTTAGATCTAGTGCGCGACATTTGTTTCGATAAAATCTCATCCTACCCATCCAGCCCCGGACAGTTTATAGCGTACTATGACGGAAATTACACCAGCCAAACCTACACCGTAAAAAATACAGACCTTGCTCGACTGAGCTCAAGTGAAACTATACAGACATATTTACAAAGCTTTGATATATCTTCGCACGCAGCCGACCTAAGAAATCTTGCCGAAGCTTTCACGTCCGACCCATTTTATATTTCAGTGCCCATATATTTTTATCAACAAACCGCTACGCCACTATCCAGAAATGACCTAGCAAAAACTATAAACGTCGCAAACATGAACGAAATCCTAAAACAAGTAAAGGCGACGATAGTCCTGGATTAGCTTACCGGCAAACCTTAAACTCAATACCAATCACTCCATAAATCTTTTGGTCTTCAATAGAATAAAATTCAGAAATTTGATTCTCTAACCATTCGACATTATCACCGCCGAACTTTCGCGGATTATTGTAAGAAAATAAGTCACGAAATGTCGCGCATCTAAGCAAACCAACAACCTCAGCGGTAACAGTTTGCTCGGAATTATCTCTATTTGTAAAAATAATCCGATCCCCGATCTGGATTTTCTGTCGTTTGGCGTCATATAGTCGCGACTCGATAGTCTTATTGCCAGAAACAATAGCGTCAAACGGTTCAGCCGCCAATTTTAATTGGTGTGTGGTCATAAAATTATTTGCCTTTCTTGCTATAATTAAACCATAATATAAATAAGTATTCAAATATCTACACTTCCACAAGAAAGGCTATCAAATGACCAAAAAATTACTAGAAATCGAACGCAAGCGCCAGCTAACGGGCAATATTGAAGAGCTAATCGGGCGACTGCAAAACATCGGTTTTGAGCTAACGAGTAATCTACGCGAAATTGATACGTATTATTCTCGTCCTGATGTCGATTTTATGCAGACGGTTGAATGCTTACGGATTCGCCAGCGCGATAGTTTTGCTGAGGTAACATATAAGCCAGCAACGACCGCTGCGACGCATACGGAAAATAATGTAATCATCAAGCCCGAGACAAACCTACCAATTCAGCCTGAAGATGCGGCAACCGCCAAGCAACTACTGGCAAACCTCGGTATGACGCAACTGGTTGAGGTCAACAAATACCGTCGATCGTTTCAGTCCTCTGATTTTCCGCAGGCAACGGTAGCCATCGACGAAATCAAAGACGCTGGGACTTTCGTGGAAGTTGAGGTTTTGTCAGATGATGAGGCTAGTGCGCTGATGATGATTAGTGAAATTGAAACCAAACTCGGTCTGGATTCAATGAAAATTGTGACGCGACCTTATAGGGATATTTGCATGGGCTATTAAGAAGATCGCCACAAAACTTCACAACTCCACTCGCAACCAATATAATATACCCATGAATACTTCACGGAAAAATCACATCATAAAAATTACTATTTGGGCAGTCTGCTCAATTGTCGTTATAACTGCTTTACTAGTCGCCGCAGCCTTCTTTTGGCCAGCAACATCCAAGCAATTGCAATCTTCAAGCTCTGAAAAATTGAGCTACAACGACGCCATCGCCGCCGCAAATCGTACTGTTAGTGAAGACACTTCAAATACCGACGTTAGACCAGAATGTCGATCGATTATTAAAACCCACGGCAAAAAAACCGCCAAAGCCGTCATGATGATTCATGGCGTAAGCGCATGCCCACAGCAATTTGCAGACCTAGGCGACACCTTTTTCAATGCCGGCTATAACGTCTACATTCCCCGCGTCCCCAGCCACGGTCTGACGGACAACAAACGACACGGAGAAATCACCATTCCAGCAATGGCACAATTTATGAATTCCAGCACCAGCATAATTAGCGGTTTAGGTGATGAAACGGGAGTTGTCGGACTTTCTGGCGGCGCAAATATGGCAACTTGGATTACGCAGTACAACAGCCAAACCATATCACGAGCGCTGCTTCTATCACCTTTTTATCAGCCTTCAGAATCGGAAACTCCTTCCTGGAAAATTCCGCTTTTACGAAATCTTTACGGACGTAATATTCTTCCAGATTCGTTCACGGGTAGCAATTTGTCATATCGCACTCTTGGAAAATATATAATAATCGCCAAGAACTATAAATCCAACCTAAAAGCTCCAGGGCTAAAATACGTCGGGGTTGTAACGAGTGAAAACGATACTGCAATTGATAAAAATCTCGCGGTCAACATACCTAAGCAAATGGCTGCGGCTTCTGGCGCCAAATTCCAATATTATTCAATTCCGGCCTCATTTGGTATCGGTCACGATATTGTAGCCTTAAACCAAGACGAGGTTAAAAAGCACGCCGACAAACTATATCCGTTCTATTTGGATATGTACGAAGGAAAAGACGTAAAATTAGAATCAAAATAGAAAATTACTATTTACCTTGCACAGCTAAAATTCGCGCCTGAATTTCATCCAATTGAGCATCATCCATTTTCGGACCGTCAGCCGTAGTTAGCCAACCAGGATATTCCTCATAAAACGCTTGCTCGTGCGACACTGGCGAACCGATTCCCTTTGCCAAATCACCATGAAGCGGCATCAATTTGGCGTGCACATGCGCCACGCCCGTGCCCTCAAAAATCAGCGCTACCCGTGGAGTGTCAAACGCTTTTTCCAAAATACCAGCAACTTTTTTCACTGCCAGCATCATTTCGGAATATAAATTGTCATCCAAAGAAAATACGTAATCGCCCGGATTCTGCTTCGGAATCACCACGGTAAAACCTGGCGTATTCGGAAACGGTGTTAAAAATGCTAGGAATTTCTCATCTTCCCAAATCTTCCAAGATTTCATTTTTCCAGATACAATGTCGTCAAAAATTGTGTGATTCATAATTACTCCTTTATGCAAATAAATCGTTTAATGCCTCACTCACCGTTGGATGAGTGAATATTTGGTCACGCAGCACAGTATATGGCAGGCCATTATCCATTACAGTTTTGATAATATTAATGACTTCTGGTGAGTTACGACACAATAAACTAGCACCCAAAATTTGTTCAGTGTTTGCATCAATCACCGCACGCAGCAATCCTGTTGTAGCATTATCAACATGCAGGCGTGGAATCGCCATAGCAGGCAGCTCTTTTACGATAATTTCGCACCCCGTCGCACGTGCCTCAGCCTCTGTCATACCCACCCGACCTAGCGGCGTTTGCATAAAGACCGTGTACGGCAAGGTTTTTTGTTTGGCGCGAGTGTACAGACCGTCACCCAGCAACTGGCTTCTCACAATCCGAAAATCGTCCAGCGACGCATAGGTAAATTGTGGCCCGCCCGTTACATCGCCCATTGCCCAAATATGTGACCGACTAGTGCGAAGTGTTTCATCAACCACAATTGCCCCACGCTCATCCGTCGCTACACCAGCAGCTGGTAAATTCAAGCTCATCGTTGCCGGGCGACGGCCCGTAGCCATCAAAACCGCATCATAACCAGCGTAATCATCATGATTTACTGTGCGAATCGTCGCAGTAGACTCACCCTCAATCGCTGTCACATCCACACTAAACACAATCTCAATACCCTGTGCCTGCAATGCTTCAGTAGCAGCCCGAGCAATTGCTGGATCTTCACGTGCAAGCAGAGCATCGCCCCTCTCAAATACTGTTACTTTTGTACCAAGTTTGGCATAAGTTGATGCAAATTCTAACCCAATATAACCGCCACCAATGATAGCTAGCTGTTTTGGCTGCGTCATTCTATCCAGCAATTCAGTACTGGTATACACAAACGGCTTATCAACACCTGGAATATCTGGGATGATTGATTCCGCACCGGTGTTAATAAAAATCTGCGGTGCACTAACTACTAGCTCGTCGCTACCCGCCACAACCTTCACAGTACGATCATCTACGAACGATGCCTCACCCTCAATGACGCTCACTGTTTCACGATCCGCAAGCATATGATAGTTCTTCTCATTCAACCGCGCTACCACTGTTGTCTTATGTGCCATCGCCTCATCAAAACTTTGATGATGTTCGGCTGCATTGACTAGCACCTTAGTAGGAATACAAGCAATATTAATACAGGTGCCGCCATACATCTTTGGCGACCGCTCCACTAGCGCTACCTTTTTTTTCGCATTTGCCAGCGCTACCGCCAATGTCTTGCCAGCTTTGCCAAAACCAATGATGAGTGCGTCAAATTGTTGTGTATCCATTTTACCTCCTCCTATCTTTTTTAGCGATCTCTCTCGCTGCAACAAATTCTCTATCGGCACACAGAACTGCCTCTTTTATTACAAGTTTTTGAGCTACTACTATTATCATGTGTAATAGCTCCTTAAAACTGTTCCAAAAAGTCCAACTTACCGCTATACGATGTTGTCAAAAATTGTGTGATTCATAATTACTCCTTTTGAAGTAATTATAGCATTTTATGAAGTTTTCAAGTCGGACAATTTAAGCTCCATTCGACGACAAACCAGGACTAGCCACATCGTCGCAAAAATCCCCAATAAAACTTCTACTATCACAAACCAAAACTTGCCCATAGCGTAACCTTGCGCCGCTATAATTGCCGCAAAAATCGGAAAGCTGAAAGATGAGATTCGCTCACGATGAGTTAAATAACTCAAACTTGACGGTAAAAGAAACATCAAAAACACCATCAATATCACGATGCCGCGCGAGAAAACAAAATGCGCCGCGTGCATTGTATCGTTCGGACAAAGCGCCACTCCCATCATACAAATCGCAAACAATGAGAGTATCCAGCCAGATATTCGAGCAGAGCGAATTTGACCAAGCTTAAGATAACCACGATTCATAAAAAATCCAATCGTCGCCATAATCAAACCAGATAAAAATACTCCCGAATTGAACGAAAATGCAGACAAACGATTCGAGGTGGTTTCGCCCAATCTACTCAAACTCCAGTTCGTCCACCGAGTATCATCAGAAAGCAACATCGCCACAACCAAGCCCACAGCCAAAACGACACCATTAAGAATGCAGAGCGCCTGAAGGCGATTCTTACACAAAAAATCCTTAATCTGTCGAAGTTTCATATTGCTTAAAATTGTTCCAAAAAGTCCAACTTGCCACTTTCAAAATGACGGACATCTTCGATTCCATATTTCATCATAACCAAGCGGTCGATTCCGCAACCAAAAGCAAATCCTGTATATTCATTTGGGTCAATTTGCGCCGCCCGAAGGACATTCGGATGAATCATTCCGCAGCCCAATAGCTCAATCCAACCTTCACCAGAGCAGACTTTACAATCAGGATTTTTTCCTTCACAAAACGGACAGCTTAACGCAAACTCGAAGCTCGGCTCGGTGAACGGAAAGTAAAATGGATTAACGCGAACGTCAAGTTTCTTGCCGTAATATTCCTGCAAAAATTCTTGCAGCGTGGCAATCAAATTGCCAACATTAACCCGACGCGAAACGTACACGCCTTCGACTTGATAAAACGTATGCTCGTGGCGCGCATCCAAATCTTCGTTGCGGAAAACACGATCAGGAACGATAGCGGCAATAGCCTCGCCTTTTTCCAAATTGTCGCGATATTTCATCAACACGCGATTTTGCATAGTCGACGTATGCGCCGGCGCAATCAAACGATCGCCATTAGAATCAGTTTCCTCGGTCATAAACGTATCGTAATCGTCGCGCGCTGGATGACCTTTTGGAAAATTCAGACTCTCGAACATATGGAATTGATCGTCAATCTCTCTGGACTCTTCCGTGACAAAACCCATGCGATTAAAAATCTCAGAAATGCGCTCAATTTCAGCGCTCAGCGGATGAATCGTGCCTTGTTCGCTCGGCAAAAGTTCAGGTTTGGGCGAATTCATATCCATCGGCGCCGTAACGTCAATCGGTTTCAAGTCAACTTTTTCTAACTCTTCCAGTCGCGCATCAATCGCCTGTTCAATAGCCTGCTTCAACTCGTTAATCTGCTTGCCGAACGGACCACGCTCAACTGGCGGCAACGACTTGATTTGATCATACAATTCCCTAAGTCGTCGATCGCGCAAAAACTCACGCGGAGATTTGGATTGCGAAACCGCCAAAACTATTTCTCTTCTCAATTCGTCTAAATCAACCATTTTATCGTCCTTGCATTAAAAACATTACAATCACCGCACCAGCCATAATAGCAATTAAAATCCACGCCCATGCCAAAGTCGTTGTCTGTTTCGTGCCTTCCAAATATCTTATGTCGTCGACGCCGTCCATAGTTGCCTTTTCTTGCAAACTCGAAGCCTTCGCCTTCTCTCTTAATTCCGCCGCAATTCGCTCTTGCAATTCACTGCGCTGATCCTGTTGATTTATAAATAATCCCATAACTACAGTATAGCAAATTATGTTATAATAGTCGTGATATTACTTTAAGGAGGGAATATGGCTACGAAGAAAACTTCAAAGAAAGCCCCAGTTAAAGCCGCAGAAAAGAAAACTGCTGCCGCTAAAACTGAAACCAAAACGACCGTCAAGTACGTCGTTACTGAATCTACCGCTAAAAGCAAGCGTGTTAAACTAGATTCTAAATTACCAAACAACTTAATTAACATCGTTATTGCGGAAGTTATCGGCACGTTCATTTTGACGCTTGCCGCATTATTCGCATCAGATATTTTGTCATCGATGTATGTCGGTTTTGCGTTGATGTTTATCGTTGCAATTATCGGCAACATTTCTGGCGCACACGTAAACCCAGCTGTCACGTTTGGTCTATGGACAATGCGTAAGCTAAAGACCGTACTTGTTCCATTTTACTGGGGTGCACAATTCCTCGGTGCAATGGCGGCTATCGTGCTTGTTGGCTCATTAACAAACGGCGGATTTGCTCTAAGCTTTGACCAATTCACCGCGTTCTCTTGGAGTATCTTCGCGATGGAATTAGTCGGTACCGCTGTATTTGTATTTGGCGTCGCCGCAGTTTTGCAACGCAAAGAAATCAAAGCAGCTGGTCAAGCTTTTGGAATTGGCTTGGCATTGATGATTGGCCTAGTCGTATCTGGCTCAATCTCTTCGTACATTAAAAGTACTGCTATTGCAAAAATCCAAAAAGATCAAAGCACTACTCAAACTGAGAAAAACGGCCGCACTTACCCACGCGAAATCTACATCTCAGGCGCAACTTTGAACCCAGCAGTTTCTTTGGCTGTTACAGAGAAAACCGACTCTCAACTACGCAGCAACGGAGTATTGCCAGCTGAAGGCGAAAAAAGCTATTCACGCTTTAGCCTGGAAGTAATTGCCGCTACCCTAATCGGCGCAGCATTAGGTGGCAACCTATTTCTACTCGTCAATTACCGAAACAAAGACGAAGAATAGATTATAACTTCACAATAAAATATCCCGCTTAATCGGCGGGGTATTTTTTATGTCAATCTTCCTGAGTCGGCCGATCAATCAGCTCCGGCTGCGCTTGATTATCGCCGCCAGAAATTCGCACGACATCCTTATCGATCTTCCCCAGTTCCTTGTACGTATTGTTATAATGACCAACGGTCGTACTAAGACTCTTACCCATTTTCGTCATCAGCTCGTCAAACTTTTTAATATGAACACCCAATTGACCAACTCGAACCTGAATATCCTTAGCTTGCTCCTCAATCTGTAGACTACGAAGCCCCTGAAGAACAGTCTGTAGGTACGCCAGAAAACTCGTCGGACTAACAATAATCACTCGCTTGTCTCGGAACGCATATTCAATCAGATCGCGACTCGAACCGCCCTGGCCGACATTATTAATCAGAAGATCGTAATACAAAGATTCGCTAGGAATAAACATAAAAGCAAAGTCCATTGTGTTTTCGCGCGGACGAATATATTTACTAGTTTCGTCGATTCGCCCCTTAAGGTCAGCCTTCACCTTATTTAGCCACATTTCACGCTCAGATTTTGTCTCGGCGTTAATCATCCGATTGTAATTCTCCAAAGAAAACTTACTGTCCACCGGCAATATTTGACCCTTGTCCAAAAAAATAACCGCGTCAACAATTTCACCGTCCTTGAAGCGATATTGCATTTGATATTGCTTGGCTGGCAAAACGTTATCCAACACACTCTCCAGATAAAACTCCCCAAAAACGCCACGCTGCTTTGGATTTTGCAACACGTTTTGCAAGGTTTTAAGATCGGTCGCCACATCAACCACGCGCTTATTGGTCTCATCCAATTTTGCCAATCGCCGCGTCACATCAGCCACCAACTTCGCGCTCTCTGACAATTGTTTCTGCACGGAAGTCTGAACTTGCGCGTTACTTCGCTCCAACTTATCACTGACGGATTCATTCAGTTTCGCAATCGTCCGCCCCAATTCCACAACATCGGTTTTAATTAGCTCGACGGATGATTGATTTTTTAGCTCGCTGATTTTTGATTGCAGGACAAATAAAGTCGCGCCCAAACCAATAGTAATAACAATTAAGAGAATAATGATAATGATTTCCATACACTTAGTGTACAGTGATTATAACGCCAAGACAACTCGTGCTAAGATTGCGAATAAAGTCATAAATAAAATTGCTGCGCCATTGCCACGAATTCTATTCAACCAGATTAACGACAAATATACCAAAACTGTCGCCAAAACTACCCATAGCAATGACAAAATCCAAGATCCTCCAGCCCATAATGTAGCACCCCACAACGACACAGTTGCCGCGATTACTACTAGCAAAGGTCGCTTAATGCCAAATACCGCCAACACCGGCACCAACATAATTCCCGCCAAAACTAACGCAACGTAAGATGCGATGCTTGTGCTGTTTGCACAAATAGAAATATGCTCAGCGTTCGCGCAAAATACAGGAGTGATCATAAATTTATCAAACGCAAGCGCCAGCAACCAGATAGCTACGCCGCTAGCAACTAAAATCGCCAAAATCCTCAAGAAAACTCGCCTTGAGAATGGATATGTGTAATCTGATATTTCTTCACGGAAAATAGCTGACAATAATTTCATACGTAAATTGTAACGTAAACTTGTCAATATTGCAAATGTATATGCTTAAATATTATGCTTTTTCAGTAGACACATCGGTTTGTACCAGATAATCCCTACACAAGCAATCAATAATCCGCCAACAACGTCAAGCGGCGTATGCACCAGAGCGATGACTCGACCGACACATATTAAGATCGTCATAACCAGACAAACAACAGCCAGCCGCCAACTCTTCGCTCCGAAAAATACCGCCAAAGTAATCGCCATTGTAAATAGCGCGTGATCAGACGGAAAACCCGGATTATTAAGGAATGACGCGCCGGCAGATACACCCAGAATCTCGAACGGGCGCATCTGATCTGGTTGATAAATTGACCCGATAATTTTTGCCGCCACGTAAGCAGTCAACCCAGCCATCAAAACTTGGCTATAAACTTGATACTTCTCTTTATTTGGAACCAATTTTATCAGCGCGTACGCACCAATTAGCACAACCGGCACCACTAGTCCGTCAGCAATTAGCTTCACAATCCATTGCAAATCCATACTACCAGTATATCGCGTCAACGCTGGCCCGTAAACGCTTGCGGAAATTATTTTTCTATAGTACAATTATGTTTGCCGTTGGGATGTCGCCAAGTGGTAAGGCAGCGGGTTCTGGTCCCGCCATTCGGGGGTTCGAATCCCTCCATCCCAGCCAAGTTTGAAATTTAGCAGCCAATTATTTGGCTGTTTTTTTCGTCGATAAATTTGCACAAATCAGCAAAGCCCACATCACGAATACCAGAAAAATCGCAGCCACACTATTCACATTCTTTATCGTTGCACCAAATATCACTGCCGCATGCCCGTTCGCAAACGCCAAAAAACTAATTACCGACATAATCCCCAAACTCAAAAAACCAGCCACTCTGCTCGTCAGAGTAATTCTTTTTGGCATATTCATACCAATTAAAAATGGCAACGACGTTAGCTCAACAATCACAAATATTATTGCAATCAGAAGACTTAAATATGGCGTAATCCCTGCAGAAGTAAGGACCGCAGGAAACTTCTCAAACGTAAATAATTGACATAATAATGGCACCATTATTAATAGTCCTGTAATCAATTTAACAATTTTATTCACTTTTCTAGACATAATTTCAGTATAGCTTGCGCGCCAAAAAAGCTCAAGCTTGTTGTATTTTTTACGAAAGCACTTGCACTTTTTATAAAAACGTCATAAAGTTAAATCAGCGAATGTTACAAAAATAAACACCATAAACAGTATCTTCGCTCTACGACAAATCCACCACAACTTAAAATACCCCGTCTCTATGGGGTATTTTTATTGGTCAATATTCGCGATTGTTCGGCGCGCCACTCGGCAATTTTTCCGTGGTGTCCGCTCAATAAAACATCCGGCACACGTAAACCTTTAAACTCCTCGGGTCGTGTATATTGTGGAAATTCCAACGTTTCTCCATCTGAAAAACTTTCAATTTCCGCAGACTTTTCGCCGCCCAAAACTCCAGGAATCAACCTAACAATAGAATCAATCATCATCATTGCTGCCAGCTCTCCGCCCGTCAGCACAAAATCACCGATGCTCCATTGCTCATCAACTAGTTCTAAAATTCGCTCATCAACGCCCTCGTATCGCCCGCAAATAAATATCACACCCCTGTCATCATCGGCTTCTTCCTGAGCTTTAGCCTGCTTCCAGCGCTGCCCGCGCGGACTCATTAGTACCACTTTCGCTGTTTCATCCTGAGATTTCGCAAATTCCACCGCTTTCCATAACGGCTCAACCATAAGAAGCATCCCGTCGCCGCCGCCATAAGGAGTATCGTCAACCTGATGACGAGGACCCAAACCAAACTCCCGCAGGTTCACCGTCGTAAGTTCCACGATACCGTCTTTCTGAGCCTTCCACATCATGGAATTATTAAAAACTCCCGTCGTCATTTCTGGGAAAAGCGTAATTACTTGAAACTTTCTCATCTGTTACAGTGTAGCAAGTGTTGACTTTTTTGTCCAGGTATGATATATATATATTAACTTTTACTCAACCGAGTAGAAGTAGCCCTTACACAGAAAGGAATTGTCGTGGAAACGATCTACGATGAGAGCACCAAGATAATCGACAGGATTACCCGTAGACTAATCGACGAGAGTGTCGACGAGAAGACCTACGCGAAGACCTACGCGAAAATCTACAAGACGATCAAGCGCATAGCAAGAGCGATGGACTGGCTGTCTCAGCCTGTCCGCATCTCGATTGATAGAGAGGCTACTATTCACGTTGTCCTATCCGTAAGGATAGGATACACCCCGCCTCACGCAGACAAGCAGTCAGAGATGATGATAGATTTCATAGACATTCTCGCGCCTGACGCTACCAAATCTATATCAATAACATTCAAAAGACCGAATGTCATTGATAAAGTTGAAGTACGCTCCAGGAATGACTGTTTGATCATTTACAACGTGAAGGGCGCTCCACCCCTTACTATTTGCACGCTCATGGAAGCGTTGCAAGTTGACAAGGGCACGACTTCCAGAGCACTCAAAAGAATCGCTCGAGGAAATGAGGATAAGGTTCACCTCACTCATCCCCGCGATGAGTGGATGCTCTCCCAGAATAGGGCGTAAGCCCGCCAATGAGAATAGCTCGCCTTGAGGCTTAAGCCTCGGCTGAAGCTCTTGGCGGGCTATTTTCATGTCTTTTTACAGAAATTATTCCCCACCAAAAAACCGTCCCAATAAGGACGGTTTTTTAGCACAAATAAGGCTCTCAATGGTTACCCATTGTCTCGCATAGAGCTGTTCTCGCATAATGTCTGTGCTTGAACTGGTTTTAATTATATATCAAGATCGTCGAGTTCTGCAAGCTCTTTTCTGGTGTTTTCTGCGTAAGATGATCCATTTTCCACAGTTTCATCTGTTGAGTTATCCACAGAAGCATGATCGTTATAGCTATTACTCTCACGCTCACCAGAAAAACCATCATTGTTAACGATCTTCAAGTTATATCGAGCGTCATTCTTTGCGCCCAAAGCTCGCAGAAGTGTACGCAAACTCTGTGCCGTACTGCCACGCTTACCAATAACTCGGCCCAAATCTGCTGGATTAACTGTCAATGTTAGTAAAACGCCCTTTTCATCAATCGTTCGGTCTACTACGACGTCTTCTGGATGTCCAACCAACGCCTTTACAGTATATTCTACAAACTGCTGATCTATTGTTGACATTCTGCCCCTCCTCCTGGAATTAAACTGTATTTTCATTATACACGAGCAGTTTACGCCGTGCAAACTTTAATTATTTCTCGCCAGATTCTTTATATTTAGCAATTGCAGCACGAGCAGCTTGCTGTTGGGCGACTTGCTTAGACGGACCAATGCCTCGCCCCATCATATTATCGCCAACAAAAACCCCAAGAGTAAAGACTTTATCGTGATCTGGACCTTCTTCGCTCAGGACTTTATATACCGGCGTTTGATTGTCAACTCGCTGAGAAATCTCCTGCAAATACGACTTCGGATCACGCCAACTACCCGACTCCAAAATTCCATCCAACTTAACAATTATATGCTTGTGAATAAAATCGCGAGCATCGTCAAAGCCACGCTCCAAATAAATAGCGCCGATTACCGCCTCAAACGCATTAGCTAAAATCTGTAAATGCGCTCGCTCTGAGCCGTTCTTCTCACCCTTTGACATGCGAATCAGCGGACCATAGCCCAACTTGTCACCAGCATCGCCAATACTTTCCGTTCGCACCAAAGCTGCCCGCCAAGCAGTCAAAATTCCCTCTGGCTCAGAAAAATGCGTAAACAAATATTCTGTTACCGCCAATTCCAAAACCGCATCGCCTAAGAATTCCAAGCGCTCATTGTGATGATGAACGGATTTTCGATGCTCATTCACATAACTACGATGAGTCAAAGCTGTAATCAGCAAATCCAAATTCGTAAATTCAAAACCTAATTTTTCGCGCGCAAAATCTTGATATGGCGCAGTGTTCATTCCGTTCATTTATAAATTCTCCTGTCTAATTCGTTTCATTGCCAAAAGAATCAGCTTGCCAATATCTTCATATTCAACTTCATCCAGCGCCTCATGAAAACTAAACCATTTAAGACCATTCATCCACTCTTCCTTTTGGAGTTTCTCATTAGGATCCAGCGCCTTAACTAGATAAACTTGCGTTGTCATCAATACCAATTTATCGATTCGACGATAACGAAAATTCACCTTACCAAGCCAGCCGTGCAGTTCAATTTTCTTCAGCCCAGTTTCCTCACCGATTTCCCTACGAGCCGTCACTTGAGCTGTTTCACCTGGCTCAATGTGCCCTTTCGGAATTGTCCAGCGGTCGCGAGCGTCCTGATATAGCAAAAATTCCGCCTCGCCCTTTTTATTACGACGAAAAATCACGCCACCAGCAGTTGGCTCGCGTACAATTTCCTGAATCAATGGCTTCTTGCTGCCACCAAAATATTTTTTTATCTTATCAAAGTTGCTTGTTCTCACTGTCGGACTCCTCCACGAGAGTACGGAGTGCCGTGCCAAGCACGCCATTCACAAACTTACCCGAGTTATCCGAACCGAACGCTTTCGCCAGCTCTACCGCTTCGTTAATCACCACTTTCGGCGGAACGGTATCTGCACAATATAGCAATTCATATAAACCAATTCTAAGTACCGCCCGATCGATTCGCGGCAACTGACTGATAGGCCATTCTGGCGCCAATGGTTGCAATTTCTCGTCCAATTGACTCTGCGTCGAAAGTACGCCGCTGATCAAATTATCAATAAATTCAATATCGTCAACCGATGATTTATATTCAGCCAAATTACGCTTTAAAATAGTCTTATAATCAACATCGCTATCACCAACCTCTTTGCGAAATTCATGTTCATAAAGTGTTTGCAGTGCGACAATTCGTCCCAAATGACGGTTTGATGCCATTATTAAGCGTCCTGTTCGTAATTATTATTTTGTTGTTTTACCAGTTTCACGCTTGGTTGTCTTCACCTTAACTGGTGAAGTTGCGTTAACGCGACGTGCCAATTTTAATACCAAGTGGCTGCGACGAAGACCAGTTTTACGTGGGCTACTCTGTTTCTTAGGTTGTGCCATAATTTATTCTCCTCTTTTAGGTTGTCATAAAACTTACGTACCATTATACCTTTTTTATTGGACAATCTCAAGAGCTTGTCTGCAAATTAGATAATAATATTGACTTTTTATGTCGTTTATGGTAATATACAAGACATGAGTAAAGAACAATTTACACTACAAAGTAACAACGAATACGACAGACCTGTAATAGAAATACCAAAATCTGTAGTTAAGATCGGTGCGGTAGCATTGGCCGCGTTAGGATTAGCTGGAGCTGCGAACGCCCTAGGCTTATTCTATAGCCCTAAATCACCAGAAAAAGGACCAAGCCCTGCCCACCAAGTAGCTCAAGTTGTAGAGGATTATAGCAACGGAATCATCACGGAGCTACCAGAAAATACAGAAATTCGCACCGTCACGCTTGAAGAAGGAGAAAATCCGACTTGGGTAGCCGAAACAGCCATGGAAGAATACAACGAGGAAAATCCTAAAAATAAGATAGACCCTAATGAGGCAAGAAGCTCTATATACGAAACTGCTGTCTACATGAAAGATCTCTACAAAAACAAGACTGGCGACTCAGAGATCCAACCGGGATCTACCGTCAACATCGCTATAGGCGACATAAACGGTGACGGAAAGCCAAGCATAGCCATAACAGGAATAGAAGACGGATCGAAGTAGGCTGTTTCCTAGACCACAATATTCACCAGCTTACCCAGAACATAAACCATCTTTTTAGGTGGTTTATTGTTTGTGAATTTCTGGACATTTTCGTCAGCTAGGGCTGCCGCTTCAACACCCTGCTTGTCCATATCACTTGGCAGTTCAAGTTTCGCACGAAGCTTGCCATTCACTTGAACTATAATAGTCATCGTATCACTCTTTAGATATTTTTCATCCCACTTTGGCCAGTGACCAACGTGAACCGTATCATCATGACCCATTTCATGCCACAATTCCTCTGTGATATGCGGAGCAAAAGGCGCCAAAATCTGAATCAAGCTTTCTAATGCAAATCGCCATTCATCTGACATGTCAATTCCTTGCGATTCTTTTATCTTATACAGACCATTGACCATTTCCATCATCGAAGCCACGGCCGTGTTAAATTTCTCATCTTCAATGTCACGAGTAACTTTTTTAATCGTCAAATGAGTTAACCGCAATAATTCTTGAGTTGTTTTTTCATTCGCGCCAAGAGAGTCGTTTGGATCCTTATCAACGAACTCCTGAACCAAGTTCCATGCTCGATTTAAGAACCTGTAAGTTCCCGGAACACCACGAGGATCCCATGGCGCGTCCATGTCATAAGGAGCGATGAACATTTCATAAACTCGCAGCGCATCGGCGCCGTATCCACTGTCCATAATCTCCATTGGATCAATGACATTGCCCTTAGACTTGGACATTTTCTGACCGTCTGGGGCCATAATATATGCATTGTACATCATTCGCTTGAAAGGTTCGGGAGTTGGAACGAGACCGAGCTTATAGAAAAATCGCATCCAAAAACGACTGTATAGCAAGTGAGCCACGGCGTGGTCGGCACCGTTGTAATAATCAACCGGCATCCAATGGTTAATTCTCTCAGGATTCCATGCTTCATTATCATTGTGCGGGTCGAGATATCGCAAGAAATACCAGCTAGAGCAAGCATAGCCATCCAAAGTGTCAGTCTCGCGCCGACCTTCTACCCAATTGTCGCCATCAGGCTTATTTTCCGTAATCGGCACAGTTTTTCCAGTTTCAACATCCACCCAGACTCGCACCCAATCATCAACCTGAGCCAAAACGGAAGTATTCCCGCCGGTCGGCTTAAAGTTCTCCACCTCTGGCAAAATCACCGGCAAACATTCATCAGCCACAGCAATTGGTGCACGACCATCAACATGAACAATTGGAATCGGAGCACCCCAATAGCGCTGACGAGAAATCAACCAATCGCGCATTTTATACGTGGTTTTGCTTCGCCCGGAATTCTGCTGTTCCAGCCACGCAACAATTTGCTCGCGAGCATCCTCACTTCTAGTCCCGTTGAATTGACCAGAATTTATCAACTCACCTTCGCCAGAATAACAGCCAGCATCGGCTGAATGCTCAGGCTTATCAATAACCTGGACAATCGGCAAGTCAAACTTCTCAGCAAACGCAAAATCGCGCTCGTCGTGCGCTGGCACCGCCATGACTGCGCCGGTTCCATAGCCACCCAAAACATAATCCGCCACCCAAATCGGCAATTTTTGACCATTGACTGGGTTTATGACATAACTTCCCGTAAATACGCCTGTTTTCTCTTTATTCTCTTGGCGTTCAACATCAGATTTTTGTTGCGAAGCTTGGATATACGCTTCAACCTTTTCGCGTGTATCAGAATTGACCAATTGAGAAATCAGAGGATGCTCCGGTGCCAAAGCTACATACGTCGCGCCGAATAACGTGTCAGGACGAGTTGTGAAAACTGTAATCTTGGAATCTTGACCACTAACCGCAAATTCAACTTCCGCACCAACTGATCGACCAATCCAATTTTTCTGCATGGTTTTAACCATTTCCGTCCAATCAAGCGCATCGGTTGCCTCTAAAATTTCATCTGCATACGCCGTAATTCGGAAAAACCACTGCTTGAGATTTCGCTTGGTTACAGGATTACCGCAGCGCCAACATTTGCCACCTTCAACCTGTTCGTTAGCAAGCACTGTGTTATCAGTTTCACACCACCATTGCGGCTGCTCTTTTTGATATGCCAAATCGTGCTTATACAATTGCGCAAAAATCCACTGAGTCCATTTGTAATATTCTGGATCAGCTGTAGAAATTTCTTTTGTCCAATCATAACTAAACCCAAGTCGCTTCAACTGCTCCTTAAAGTGGACTTTCGCTTCATCGTGCGCTACACGTGGCGTTTTTCCGACTTTAATAGCGTAATTTTCAACCGGCAAACCAAAGCTATCCCAGCCGATTGGATGATAGACATTATAGCCCTGCTGACGCTTGAATCGCGCCTTGATGTCAGCAAATTGAAAAGTACGACCGTGACCAATGTGAATTCCCGCCCCCGTAATTCCCGGAAGCATGCTCAAACTGTAATATTTCGACCGAGTAGTGTCATTAAAATCAACCGCGTAAGTGCCGTCAGCCTCCCATTTGTTTTGCCATTTTTGTTCAATTTCTGTCGGATTATAGCGTCTCATATCTGTAATTATAGCAAATAATCCCGCTCATTACGAACGGGATTATTATTAGGTAATTAAATCATTTACCTGATCGAGGTTGATGACAATCCGCTCGAATACCCTTCCATAAAACCTTCTACAAACTCTTTCAAGCTTTCAGCACTCGAAGGAGCCTTGATTTCCTCAGACTTGTTCATATTAATGTCAAATGAAATTTCTACAGAAGCCTTCTTATCATTACCCTTAAGCTCTACAGCCTTCAGTTCATGAGATGACCTATCAACCCACACCTTCAATGAAGATTCGTCAATAGATGTCGATTCGTCATTACTATCGTAGCCATTCGATTTTCCACACTTACCGAGCGCCTTACCGACTGATGAATTCTTAAACTCTTCCTCAAATTTTGACGAATTAGATTTATTATTACCTTGCAATTCAAAGCCGCGTCCGCCGTTACGATCACTAATCTTTGAATCTTTTATAGTGAATAAACTATTCTTTTGATAAATCTGAGCCAATTCCTTACGTGCACTTTCGTCACTTTGGATTTTCTTCAGAGTGTTAATTCCACACTTGTATTCACTACCAATTTCATCTGGAGAAATCTTCATCCACGTGTCGCTCATTTTATCTATCTCAGAACCCATCTTCTCCAATGTCTGATCACGGTAAGTTTCTATTTGAGATCTTGATAGGTTTCCGCCAGACGAAGACTCCATAACTACTTCAAGCAAAGTGCCATACAAATCCTTAAAGTTATTTATCTTCACGTATATCGTTCCGTCACTATCAAGAACCACATCACCTTTAAGAGGGATATTTTTCTCAACTCCCTTAACATTAAGCTTAGCATCAATATTCGCCTTTGATTTTCCCGAATCAGTAGCAGTCTTTACGTTTAGCTCTATTTTTCCTTGGTCGCGCATATCAATAACCACCTTACCGTCGGCAGTCATCTTCTTTGCCATAATAGCATTAGACACAGCGTCTGTAACCATCTTTTCTGGATTCTGCCACCACAAGAAATAAACTAGCACAGCAGAAATAATAGCAATAAGAGCTATAACTCCCAGCACTATGCCAATTATCAATCCCGTTTTCTTCTTTTTTGGTTGCATCGGCACGCTGTTATATTGCGGCTGCGGTGCAGGTTGATTACCTTGGTCCATAATTCCCCCTTGTTTTATATACCTTGAATTTAATATATCACATTAATCTTTAAATTGTGAGAAAAATTGGTTTTTCCTAGCAATCCACTCCGGCGTTTGCCTGACTAAGTATTTATCGTCCTCAGTGCTATGAAGGTTGATTTTTATAGATTCCTCTAGCCATACGCCGCCGCTCGAACCCTTAAATAACGCGACGCCTTCAGATTTCAATTTGTCGCGCACGAAAGACCCAGCCTCGATGGCATTCTTGCATTCCTTCACCTGACAGCCTCTTTGACGTGCAGCCGGCGCCAAATATTGATTAGCTTTCTCGCCAACCGTCACAACCCAATCCAACAAATCAGGACTACAATGAGAACCAAGTTCGGCGTGAGCTTGCTCGAAAATTCCCTTTAAGCCATTCATGTTACCAAGTACAGCAATGCGCTGCGGAGTCTCAATTCGATACAAAGACTGCAAAGCAGCCAAGGCAGTCAACGGCGTCGAACTATAGCTATCATCAATCAACCAAGTATTGTCCGCACCCTTCAGTAAATTCATCCTGCCAGGCAGTGGACGCAAATTTTCTATGCCCTTTTTTATATTCTCCTCAGTTTCACCAAACGCATAACCAATAGCTGCCGCCACGATCGCTGGACGAATATTATGCTCGCCAATTAGCTTAACGTTAACTTCCAGCCCATTAGGATTTTCTGGCGACACAATAAAGCCGTGATGTCCGTCTTTCAGGGAAAAATTACGATCGTCAAAATTATACTCCGCCACGGGATCACTTCCGTACGTAGTGATATTAGGATTCGTCAAAAAACTAGCAAAACGCCCGTCAATATCATCACGATTTATCATCGCCATTCGCGAGAAATTCGCCAGCGAAATCATCTCATTCGCCACTTCCTCCAAGGAATATTCAACCTGCATTCGACCATTTGTCACAGAAGTTACAACTGTAATATCCGGCACAACATAAGCCTTAAACCAATCGTTATAGCCAAGCTCCTTTGGATTAAATTCCTGAACAATCACTTGGACTTCCGGTTTTTCGGCCTTAATTCTCTTCTTTACGGCGCGCATCACTTTCCACCATTTAAATAAGCCTTTTTCAGGCATTTTCACACCCATCATCTGAAGGAAAACGTCAGCTTTCGTCTTCGGCTCTTCATTGCGAAGTTGAATATCAAATTGTTGCGCCAAAACCGTACCGATAGCTATTTTTGCACTAGCTTTTCCAGCGCTACCAGTTATCGCCACAAGCTTCACATCTGGATGAACAGCAAAAAATTCTCGCACTAATTTTGCTAGTTTTTCTTCCCTCTTTTTTGAAACAGTAACCATAACTATATCATACCATAAGCATTATAGAAGAGCTGCTACGCGCCCACCCGGGGCATATTTGAATGTGTGTTTGTCTTTCAATTGGCAAGCATAGGAGAATGCCCCTATGCGTACCAGCTCATGTTTAATTATGCATTATCGCCCAAAAAAACACAAGCATCATTTCTCATTTACATATTCTGGCAAAACTTTCCCAGATAAAACTACCGCCATCAAAACTGCGAATCCACACATAATTGACGGAATTCCGATAATAGTCGACGGATCAATGATATTGACAAACGTCGTAGGCGCCATAAATAGAACATATCCCACAATCAACGAACCTAGAGAACGCCGAATGTGTTTACTGGAGGTTTTACTACTAACATACGCATAAGCAATTGCCGCAAATAATAGGCCGTAATAATACAAACCATACCACATTCCGACGCCCGGCTGGTTTTCAAAAATCACATAATTACCCAGGCAAGCCCCAGACTTAATTCCGTTAGCCTCCAATAGAAAATAGCTAATAAACATTGCGGCAAAAGTGTAACCAAGCACAGGAATCCACCGCCTCTTATCGCCAGAAATTTTATATATCAAATGAATGCCCAGAGGCGGAAGCATAGTAATAGCAATATAGCCAAGTTTAGCCCAGCCGAGATTATCCAGAAGAATCGCACCTTCACAAACGTTATATTCAGCCCATTGAAACAGCGCCAAACAAATCAATAGCATGATCACAATCTTCGTTACAGCATTCAATTTATATTTCCAAAAAGTATATATCGCCAGAATAATTTCAATCGTCAACGTCGCCAACATTACCGCTGGAGAAAAACAGTAGAGTCTCGGTTTTTTAATCTTATCTATGCGTAAATTATACATTAATTCATCCCGCGTTTTCTATCATCCTCAACAACTCTTCTTCGTCAATGATTTTCGTGCCGTATTGCTCAGCCTTTTTCAATTTGCTAGCACCAACCTTACCGCCAGCCACCAGATATGTTGTGTCTTTAGAAACTGTGGTTTGAAAAACTCCACCGAGATTACGAATTTTATCCGCAGCAGCGTCGCGTCCCATAGATTTCAGAGTACCCGTGACGACAAAACTTTTTCCACTCAAACCGCCAGCTTTTTTATTGAACTGAGGAACGACTCCTAGTTCGGTGAATTTATTGATCAAATTTACGTTATCCTCATCAGCAAACCACGCCACCACAGATTCGGCAACAATTTCACCCACGCCATCAACTTGTCGCAAATCGTCAATCGTCGCTTTCGCCAAATTTTCCATACTCTCAAAATGATCCGTCAGATCAATCGCCGTTTGCGCGCCAATATGACGGATTCCCAGACCGTACAAAAATCGCTCTAATTCTGGACTTTTTTTATCAGCAATTGCCGAGATCAACTTTTGCGCAGAAATATCAGCAAACCGATCCAACTTCAACAAATCGTCTTTAGTGAGTGTGAAAATATCCGCCAGATCGCCGACCAAACCATTGTCAATTAAAACCTCCACATTCTTTTCGCCAAGCGTATCAATATCAAGCGCACCCTTAGACGCGAAATGCGCCAGAGCTCGCTTCAAAATCAGCAGACCACTAGAGCCCTTAACTCGGTAAACAGCTTCACCTTCCGGTCGCACAAATTCCAACTCCGGATATTGCCGTTTTAATTCTGCTTCATAATCAATTGGCTCAGAATCTGCAGGTCGCAATTCCTTCAAAACATTCTCAACTTGCGGAATAATATCGCCAGCCTTAAAAATCACCACAGTGTCGCCTCGCCGAATATCCAAACGCTCAATTTCATCGGCGTTATGCAAACTGGCGTGCTGCACCGTAGTTCCCGCCACCACCACTGGATCAAACACAGCCACTGGAGTAGCCGCGCCAGTTCGCCCAATAGAGATTACTATATCCCGAACAATCGTCGTAGCTTCTTCAGCCGCATACTTATAAGCCACCGCCCCACGCGGATTTTTGCCCACCATCCCGAGATTGTCGTATATCTCTCGATCGTTAATCTTAATAACCAGCCCGTCCGTATTAAACGGCAAGTCATGACGCTTATCGCTCCATTCATCAACAAATTTCATCACGTCGGACAAATTATCAAAAACACTGGCCTGCTGATTGCGAGAAATTCCCAGCGCCGTCAAAGCCTCGTAAGCAAAACTATTCGTCGGAACTTCCGAACTATCATCGCGGATCACATCATATCCGCGAAAATGCAACGGACGCGCCGCTACCAGCGCAGGATCTAATTGACGAATTGTCCCCGCAGCCAAATTGCGCGGATTAGCAAATGTAGGCAACCCTAGAGATTTCTGTTTTTTATTAAGCTCCTCAAAATCCCGTTTCAACATGACAATTTCGCCACGAATCTCTGTCCGCCCATGTAAAAAAATCTCAAAACCCGCCGCTTCACGCAGACGAAGCGGTACGTTTTTAATAGTCCGAACATTATTCGTTACATCTTCGCCAACAAAACTATCGCCGCGTGTCACAGCTTGGAATAGCACACCGTCGACATAAATCAACGCGCACGCCAAGCCGTCCATTTTTATATCCGTAAAAAATTCATGTCGCTGACCCGGTATCAATTTATCAGTTCGCTCAATCCACGCCTCAACTTCACTTTTATCGAATACGTCATTCAAACTGACCATTCGGCGCGCGTGCTCTACTTTTTGAAAACCGTCGAGCAGCTTATTTCCAACTCGCTGCGTAGGACTATCAATAGTAATCAGTTCCGGATGATCCGATTCAATTTTCTTCAGCTCATCCATCAGGCTGTCATAAACCGCATCGCTCACACTCGGTTTGTCCAAGGTGTAGTATTCGTAGCTATAACGATTTAACAGGTCTTTGATTTCGTCAATTCTTGGTTTTTTTGGTGTCACTTTCAACCACCTTTCTGTAGAACAGATAGACATATACAGAAATCATAATTATCGTTATGTAAAGTAAAATCAAACCAGTTGTCGGGACAATTGGTAGCCAATCAATACCACTAATCCATCCCTTAAGCGCGCCGTCAAGCAGAATCACCGGAATCAGAACTACCGCCCACAAAAGCACAGACAGAACAACAGCCCACGCAAATCTCAGCAAAATCCTCAGTCTTCGACCCGTCACAATATCACCCGACAAACGCAGCGCATGAAACGGATGCATTCCCGGCAATGTTACGACGATCATCGCAAAAACCGTAGAAGTCGCCCAATAGACGGACATTGCCACTATCAGAATCGCCGCACCGCCAGCCGACATCAGAATCGGCGTTTGATTTAACACTCCCGAAGCATTAAGCGCGCTATAAATAATCACCGCCACTGCCGCCGGCACCATTTGGATTAGGAAGACTCCGATAACAATTATCAGTGCAATTATGGGCGACCCCGAACTATACAAGCCGTCGCGCATTTTCGGTTTTTTACCAATTAAAATAGCTCGTGTCAGCCAAACGGACGACAGCCAAGTTAATAGTCCCAGAAAGATTCCCGCCGCTTGCTGAACATTTCCACCAGCCGTTCCACTACCGGAAATATAACTAACCGCAACGCCAGAGAATAGGCTAATTGTTGTATAAATTCCGCCGAATCCATTCGACTCAGCCTGATTCATCACGTCTTTAAGTTGTTGGTATGTATCTTGCGACATGACGCTGGCTAAGGCAAACGTCAATATCGACATAACGATAATTAACGCCAAAAAAGTTTTCTTATTGCGCCACACTAGACGGCAAGTTTCGCTAGTCAGCGACCAATATCCTGGAATTTTAAGATCTCGTTGGTAATCTCGTCGCTTAGTTAGCCGAAAACTACGATGAGGTCGGCGCTGCAGAAAATTACGCCGCCGCTGATTTAATTTACTAAAGTCACGCTTAATACCGGGCCATACACCTTTTTTATGATCAGTATTTGACTTCTTAGGGTTCTTGACTACTCGTTTTTTGGAGGTTTTCGTTGCCATAATTACATCTTTGTTGCGTTATTTCTCAACCTTGCAATTCTATCTTCCAGTGGTGGATGAGTGCTAAATAGTTTCGAGAAAAATCCGGGCTTCAAAGGATTATTCATAAACAAATTGGCAGTAGAAGAACTTTGTTTTTGCATTGGTCTGCCGTATTGACGTAATTTTTCTAGCGCGCTTGCTAACCCTTCAGTGTCTCGCGTCAATAGCACCCCTGAAGCATCCGCCAGATATTCACGCTGCCTACTGACTGCCAACTGGGTTATTGTCGCCAAAAGTGGCGCCAATATAACCACGATCAACCCGAGAGCATAAACAATAGGATTGACGTCCCTATCACGGTCGTCACTATAAAACATTATTCTAAGTGCCAAATCTGCAAATAGACCAATCGCACTAACCAGACCAAAAGCAATCATACTCACGCGGATGTCGTAATTTCGCACATGGCTCATTTCATGCGCCATAACTGCCTCCAGCTCACGCTTGTCCATAATGTCTAAAAGCCCAGTAGTTGCGCCAACGATGGCATGATTCGGGTCGCGACCAGTCGCAAAAGCGTTTGGAGCTGGATCATCGATAATATAGACTTTCGGCATCGGCATGCCAGAAGTGATAGACAAATTTTCCACCACTCGCCAAAGTTCAGGAGCGTCATTTTTACTAATTTCCTGAGCGCCAGTCATCATCATAGCCAACTTGCCAGCTATGAAATACTGCAGCCAAGCATATAACATTGCACATATAAAAATAATGAGCGCCAATGAATAGCTATCAGTTGCCGCACCAATAAATAAACCAATAATTCCAATAATTATTACAAACACAGACATAATTACTATTGTGTTGCGTTTGTTTTGAGAAACTGCATTGTACATATGTTAATTATACCAAAAATCGCCCGCTAAAAATAGGCGAGCGATTTTCACTTCAAGGTTCAATTAGAACTTTACTTCAACTGGATTTTCGACACTTGCACGATCCTCAACGTCGAAGAATTCCTTAGCTTGGAAGCCAAACATTCCCGCGATGATGTTTGTTGGGAAAGTCTGAATCTTCGTGTTTAAGTCGCGAACGCCACCATTGTAGAATCGGCGAGCTGCTTGAATTTTGTCCTCAGTATCAACCAATTCTTGTTGTAATTGTAAGAAGTTCTGGTTTGCCTTCAATTCTGGATAAGCCTCAGATACGGCAAACAGGCTCTTCAATGCGCCTTCCAAAGCATTTTCAGCCTTAGCGGTTTCAGCCACGCTGCCGGCATTCATAATTGCTGAACGAGCTTCTGCAACCTTCTCAAACACTTCTTTTTCATGTGTAGCATAGCCTTTTACTGAATTGACCAAATTTGGAATCAAATCAGTTCGGCGTTTTAACTGAACAGTAATATCACTCCACGCTTCTTCTACGCGGTTACGCAATACAACCAAACCATTGTACGCACCGATTACAACTCCTACGAGTACTAATAAAACTACCACTGTAACAATAAGTACAATTACCAATGGACTCATTTCTTACCTTTGTCCCTTTCCTATTCAATATTATTTTCTTTACAACTTTGGTGCGCAAGGCGGGAATCGAACCCGCACGACTTTTGGTCAAGGGATTTTAAGTCCCTCGCGTCTACCAATTCCGCCACTCGCGCTTATTTATATACAATCCAGACACCTACGCGCCAGACTGTTTATATTATACTATATTTACTAAGTAAATTGTACAATTTCGCAAAATAAAAATAGCCCAATACTCAGGACTATTTATCAAAAATTGGAGGCACGTACGAGAGTCGAACTCGTCTAAAAGGTTTTGCAGACCTCTGCGTAACCGCTCCGCCAACGCGCCACCGCCTTTATTATATCATATTTTACAAAACATATCACGAACAGATCGTCTAATAGCTGCAATATGTTTGGTGCGAGCGAGAAGACTTGAACTTCCACGAGCGCAATGCTCACTAGCCCCTCAAGCTAGCGCGTCTACCAATTCCGCCACGCCCGCATAGCCACTTATCATTATACCTGATTACGGGGTTTTGTAAACGGACTTTTTCTCTGTCGCCCAATATTGAACATCTACATAACGATCGACAGGATTAACAACTTCGGTGCTTGCGTCGAGAGCCTTAACGTTCCGAATATGAATATAGTCAAATTTTGGCTGATACAAGGCAATCGCTGGAGCGTCCGCTTGCCAAATAGCGGTGAACTTCGCATAACGATCGGCGCGTTGCTTCGCTGAGATTTTAGATCGACCACTCTCCAAAGCATCGTCCGCTATCGCGTTATTGTAATTGGAGAAATTTAAACCATTGTTGGTTGCCTGCGAAGAATGCCAATAGGCGTAAACGTCGGGGTCACCACCCAAGGAGAGCTCATAAACCAGCACGTCAAAATTGCGCGGCTGCAAAACTGTCTGAAGAATATTTTGAGTGGCATCGTTCGGATCGACAACTTTAATATCCGATTCTATGTTCAGCTCGTCATACCAAACTTGAGCCAAATATCTGGCGACCTTTTCATAATTGCTATTCTTCAAAACGATCACGTTGAGTTTTAACTTATCATTTCCCTTCTGGCGAACATTGTTTACGCTCTTCCAGCCCTCAGCGTCCAGTAGAGATTTCGCTTTCTTGACGTCATAACTAGACGAATTCGAGCTCTTTCCCAGGAATTTGTTAAGCGTTGGACCAGATAATTCTTCCGTAGACAACGACAAAGATTGGCGTAGCTTGGACGTATCAACACTGAGCGACAAAGCTTGACGAACAGCTTTTGATCGCAAGAACTGACTGTTGTTATTAAACAGCGCGTAAACTCCGTTATTCAAAGAATGTGCTTCTGCGGCGTACATAGATTTCACCTCGGCGGATTGATCGTTATAAATCAATTCTGGAGTTCCTGTAATTTCTCGCGTGCGCAAACTTTTCGCAATATCATCCTGCGTCGGATACGCGTACAACTGGAATCGCTCTAACTTAGGCGTGCTGCCATAATAATTGCTATTCGACTGCAAATATAGCACTTTTTTACTACCATCGCTCGTTACGTTCTGTAGCAATCTAAAGGCGAATGGGCCGCTGGATATAGGCGACTTATTAAAATCATGTTCACGTAAATTCGACGGTTTAACATCTTTTAATATATGTTTAGGAATAATTGGGAATGTCAAAGCGTGGACAAACGGTGAATATGACGACGGCAAGATAAACTTCACCGAATCGTCAGACACTTTCTCGAATTTTATAGATTTCCAGCCAGATATCTCAGCTCCAACTTCTGGATTCGCCAATAGCTTCAACGTAAAGATTACATCGTCCGCCGTTAAATCTTGTCCATCCGACCACTTCAAGCCCTTCTTCAGCTTAACCGTATATTCAGTTTCTTTGTCGTTCACACTGACGCTATCCGCCATGTCAGCCTTTATATTGCCCGTTGAGTCATATCGATACAAACTTGAAAATAGCAACTTTGCGGCGGATTTTTCAGCATTAGTTTTTGCGAAAATCGGATTTAAGTTTTCCAAAGGACCTAGTACACCCTCAGAATATGATCCGCCAGAAGTGTACGCCATTGTTGTGAAAGAATTGCGAGAAATATGCCACTGCACCGCGCTGGCGCCAATCATTACCAATACTAGAATAATCCAAACAGAAACTCGACGTCGCACATTAGACAAACGGTCTAACCTGGATGTCACGAATTTATGTGCATGACGCAAGCTTCCCTTTTCAATCTTGCGCAGACGCTTATTGACATCTTTGCTAGAAACTTTTAGCCGCGCAAAACGACTCCATGACGAATTATCCGAGCTCAAATCTATTCTCCTATTTTTGCAATCCCGGCAAAATCATACTTGCCAAAATCGATAGCACAAAAATCACCGCAAAAACAATAGTTACATCAAACAAGTTTTTATCAAATCCGCGACGAGTAGTGAATAATTCCCCAGACGAACCGAATCCTGCACCTAAGCTTGCGCCTCGTTGTTGCAACAAAATTGCGATAATCATCAGTACGGCAGATCCAAGCGTCACGTACGGTAAAATTGTATCAATTGACATATTACTCCTTTTCTTCCCGCTGCAAAACCAGCGCGCTACTTATAATATAGTTTACCAAACTCAGTATAATCCCGGCAATAATTGAATGCGCAAAAGTCATAGAAATCCCTGGTGCCAAAGCTAATGAAATGTAAACCATAAAGCCATTTACGATTAAGGTAAACAGTCCTAAGGTCAATAGAATTGCTGGCAGAGCTAAAATTGTAACGATTGGTTTCAACACGCTATTCACCACCGAAAATATCAACCCCGCCATCATAAACGTCCACGCAGAAGTTGCGCCCGGAGTTTCGTTTCCAAGCAGCCGCACCGCAACCCAAATACCTACCGAGTTAAGAATCAGCCGAATTAAAAACGTTGCAAATTGTCTTTTCATTAGTCTTATTATATATAATTTATGCTTTATTGTCGATTGAATACTTGATTTTAAGATAGGCGCTTAATCAAATTCGCCTTTTTCGTGCCGACTTCTGCCTGCAATTCCGCATAATCCGCCTCAATAATTTTTTTCACACTGCCAAATTTCCTTAGCAATTTCGCACGCGTCTTTGGACCAATCCCCGGAATTTCTTCCAGTTGGTTTTTTGTCTGATTTTGACGCTTCAACGCTGTATGATAGCTCACAGCAAATCGGTGCGACTCGTCACGAATCCGCTGGAAAAGCTTGACAATGTCTGTCGTAGCAATAGAACTTTTTGTAAAATTGTCCCGACTGGAATCGTCATCAATAGCAGAGCCTCGTAAGTTCTTTGAATGAGATCCGGCGTTGCGCTGAGCAGGATGCAAATTTACCACATACACATCATTGTCTTCGTGAATAGCGATGTCCTGATGAATAGATTTTTGCAACTCTTCAATGCGCGTTACGTCAATTTGCGAACCAGTTTTATGAATAATAATTTCTTCCTCGCGCTTAGCGATACTAATAATCGGCAATTTAATTCCACGCTCATCCCTTGCCTTAATCGCCGCCGAAAGTTGGCCTTTTCCACCGTCAATCAACAACAAATCTGGACAGCCCCAGCTTTTGATATTTCGCTCACCAAGTCGCCTAAAAATCACCTCGTACATATTTCCAGTGTCGTCATTTTTTTCGCTAACCTTAAATTTGCGATATTCCGCACGATCGCTCGCACCATTCGTAAAAACTACCATACTCGCCACGACTTGGCGTCCGCTCATATGCGAAATATCATAACCCTCAATTCGCACTGGAATATTTTTCAAGCCAAGTAGTTTTGCTAAATCAGCCAGCGCCTTATCTTTTGAAATATCCAAAAATTCCTTATCGCCAAACATAACGCGTCGCTGAAGCTCTTGCATGGCGCGCAACTTATTCCTCAGACTCGCCGCCCGCTCAAAATCGTGAAGTCCTGCAGCCGTTTTCATGTCACGCTCCAACTCCACAGCAATAGCCTTGCGATTTCCCTTAATATAACTTATCAATTTACGCAAACTGGCTTTATACGCGTCCGAACCATCACTTATCTTCGGGCTTAAGCCCAAATCCTCATCCAACTTTGATTGCCCGGGGCGTCTTTGGTGAGTGAGATATGGAAAAATTCGCCTCAAATAACGCAATGCCTTTTTTAACGCAAAACCATTATAGAATGGACCAAAATAATCTGCACCATCATCGGCAGGATTCCGCGTAAAACTGACCGTCGGCCAATCGCTTTTCATATCAATCCGAACGTACATCTGAGACTTGTCGTCGCGCAGCAGAACGTTGTATCGCGGCATATATCGCTTGATCATCTCGCTTTCCAAAAATAGCGCATCAACCTCACTCTCAGTTTCAATCCAATCAGTATCAAAAATCTCCGCCACCAGCGCCATAGTTTTATTGTCTCGCCCGCGCGAATCTTGAAAATACTGACGTACGCGATTTTTAAGAACCGCCGCCTTGCCGACATAAATTACCTCGCCGCTCGCCGACTTATGAAAATAAACACCGGGCGTTCGCGGCAAAGTTTTCAGCTTGGCTTGCAGTGCTTGATTCATTAAATATATTACAATCTAAATACGCCAATTATGCAAGCATTCTTTTAGCGATTGACTAATCTTCCAACCACTTTTTGAGAACTATCGCCTGATTGTGTTCCGTATCTTTGGCGCCATATAGCAGCGTAACTACAGATTGTTCGTTCCAATTATTCTTTGCTTCGGCAGCCGCAGGATTATTATCTAGCTCCTTCATATAACGGCGAGAAAATTCTGGGAATTTTTCTGGATCGTGATTAAACCATTTGCGTAATTCATCGGTCGGGGCAATTTCTTTATTCCACTCGTCCAGTGCAGCTCGCTCTTTGCTAATTCCGCGCGGCCACAATCGATCAACCAGCACACGATAACTACCGTCTGACGCGGTCGACTCATAAATCCGTTCAATTTTATACTTTGTCATAATTTCATATAACTACAAATTATTGATCAGATCAATAAAAAGCGAAAGTTAACCATTCTTCAATACTTATTCGACGCTACGTAAATATTCCTCCAAAAACTCACTCCAGTCAGACGCATTCTTCTCGCGGAAGTAGGCGCGAAGAAAATCAACCATAATTTGATGACGATTCTCCGCTTCTATTCGTCCTGGCTCGGTCAACATCAAACCTTTCAATTTCAGCAGTTTCTCAAAGAAGTGATTGATAAATCCGTCAGTGTCATGCGTATTGCCATCAGCGTTATATTCGTGCGCCGCCAGATTGACATTCGGCCAAACTTTAGGATCAAAAATCCGCCCACCATGATGACAAGCATAAGTCAACGCCCGCTCAATGCCGACCGCACCAATAGCGTCACACATATCAGCGTCAGACACCAATTTCCCCGCCAGCCGCTGCGGCTGCTTGCCATTCAGCCGTTTACTATAACCAATCGCCGCAATATTTTCCAGCACAACCTGACTTAAATCATCAGCTATTTCTGCCTGCGCCATAATATTTACCGCGTTAGTCAATTTTTCCGCCTGCGCTTTACCGACTAATTTATAATCATCAACATCATGCAGCCAAGCCGTCAATAACACTTCTTGCAGGTTCACCGATTCGTTACATTCGTTAGCAAAACGCTCTGCCAACAACGCTACTCGCTCGACATGATCATCAGCATGCCCCGAAGTATCGCCGCCCAGCAACTGCCGGACTTTAGTCTTTACTATTTCAAGCTGGGAAATTTGTCGATCATTCATACTCATATTATACATAAAGCAGAGTCGCCTACTGACGCTTATTAGCATACAAAGCGTAATATTCTTTGGGAAGATAGTCCCTATTAAATTAATGTATTACAACAACGATTCCCTAACTATAGATTGCAAAACCGGCACAACATCTATTTCAAACCATAGATTACGCTTACGCCAGCCAATGTTAAGTGGCGATGGATGAACCAACGGAAAATAATCTGGTAAATATGCGTCGAAATTAGATACGGTTGCCGTTAAGTTACGTTCAACGCGATGGTTCAAATAGTATTTCATAAGACCCAACCAGTATAGTCAATCGCACATTCGGCATTTGAGCCAACAAACGCGGATGCCATTTTCTAGCAAAGTCCAGACGTGGCGGCAAATCCACAAGCCTCGTATATGGGCAGATGTTTATTCTCAATTATTTCTAAATTCTTTTAACATTTTATTTAAAACTAATGCATTTTCATATTCTTCAATTAACATCTTAGAGATTTTATTTCTGATCGCTTTCTTATGGCATAAAAATTCCTCCTGATCAGTTTTTCTTAACCATAATCAGGAGGTTTCTATACACAGAATTTTACACAGTCTCAAATATCTAGTACTTCTACTATCTCTTCTCTTTTTTCTTTCATTATAATTTTTTTGATTACTTCTTCATCTAAGTATTTCGAGAAATCATCCAATTCAGATGTTACTTCAAATATTATATTATGATTTTTATCACTTAAATCAAAACTCGAATCATATTTTGTTTTATCTGACCAATAATTCCAATTTATATC